>JAESGW010000106.1_pt1 | contig 203810 bp, 198 predicted proteins | sample 9269791 | NCBI WGS metagenome assembly JAESGW01 (sample SAMN16773120, study PRJNA677053) | algae metagenome | isolation source: Aphanocapsa lilacina HA4352-LM1 and co-occurring heterotrophs from near cave... | place: USA: Maniniholo cave, near Haena, Kauai, HI | collected 2009-07-28 | reverse complement strand
TATGGAAACGTGTAAGACATGTAGGTCAGGCTTGGCTTTTTATCCTGAGCACCTTGCACCTTAAAGCTGCAAGACCCAGGGCCGCCGCCCACATGTCCCTTCATCGACAATCACAATTTCAAAGAGCCACCGACAAGAAAGAGCGGACAGTTGTCGTTCCCCGCTATTGCTATCGGGGGACATCTGTCCGTATCTGTTGGCGACCGGCTGGGGTGTGGCGTTTGCCGCCGCGTCCCGTCCGGTGAACAGGCCTCTAGGCCCATCATCGATTCGCGTCAACAACCTTTTTGCAATTTTGTTTCAAAGGTCGTTCGACACGCCGGGAAACCCCGGTGCCGAGAGGACCAAGTGGTGAGCGAAAGCGCGGATTTCAAGGGTTCGGATATGGGCGGCGAAAGCGCAGCCGCGTTTGGCCGCCGCGTCCGCAGTGCGGTAATCTGGCGGTCGGGCAGCCAGATCCTCGCGCAGATCATCACCTGGGGGTCGACCCTGATGGTGATTCGCCTGCTCGATCCGTCCGATTACGGGCTGTTTGCGATGACCCAAGTGGTGCTGGCGTTCCTTGCCTTCCTCAACGGCTGGGGATTCGCGAGCGCGCTCGTGCAATCTGATTCGGTCGATCCGTTCCGAATCCGCCAGGCGTTCGGCCTGTTGCTGCTGCTCAACGGCCTGCTCGCGGCGATCCAGTTTTTCGGCGCGCCGGTCGCCGCGGCCTATTATGGCCAGCCAATGGTCGCCGATCTGCTGCGCGTCCAGGCGCTGATGTTCCTCGCCACCCCGTTCATCGCGCTGCCCGAAGTGATGATGAGCCGCGCGCTCGATTTCCGCCGCCAGGCGTTCGTCAACCTGCTCGCGGCGATGGTCGGCGCCAGCACCGCGCTCGGCTGCGCGCTCGCGGGGTTCGGCGTATGGACGCTCGTCTATGCCCCGATCGCGATGTTCTGGACGCGTGCGATCGGGTTGACGATCGTGGCGCGGCTGCTGGTGTGGCCCAGTTTCGATTTTCGCGGCTGCGGCCAGATCGTCGGTTTTGGCTCGGCGGTGTTGTTCAGCCAGCTGTTCTGGCTGATCCAGAGCCAGTCGGACATTTTCATCGCCGGCGCGCGATTCGAGCCGCACGCGCTCGGCCTCTACGCCGAGGCCTTGTTCCTCGCGCAGATCTTCATGGCCAAGTTCGTCCCGCCGCTGAACGAGGTCGCCTTTCCCGCCTATGCGCGAATCAAGCATGATCCTGCGGCGATTCGCTGGAGCTTTCTGAAAACGGTGCGGTTGCTGATGCTGGTCGCCGCGCCTTTTTATTGCGGCCTCGCGGTCACCGCGGCGCCGATGGTCGAAACCGTGTTCGGCACCAAATGGCTGGGCATGACCCCCTATATCCAGATCATCGCGCTCGCGCTGATGCTGATGACGGTCCAGATCCTGTTCGCGCCGCTGACCAATGCGCTCGGCAAGCCGTCGATTTCGATGTTCACTGCACTCTGCGGCGCGATCATCTTTCCGGCCGCTTTTCTGATCGGTGCCGAATGGGGGCTCGTCGGCATGGCGTGGGCGTGGCTGGTCAGCGCGCCGCTGCTGCTGATCGTCACGGCGCGCCTGTCGGCGCCGCTGATCGGCGTGTCGCTTTGGGATGTCGGGCGCGCGATGTTGCCGGGACTGGCGCCGGCGCTGGTAATGGCGGTCGGCGTCGGCCTGACCGCGCAGGCGATTGCACCGCTCGGCCTCACCGCCTCGCTGCAACTCGTCATGCTCGTCGCGCTGGGTGCCGCGCTTTATGTCGGCCTGCTCTGGCTGCTCGAGCGCGAAGCGCTGGGCGAGGTCATCCGGCTGGTGCTCCGCCGCCAGCCGCCCGCGGCCGAGGTCGCGAATCAGGAGGCGATATAGTCGCGCATCGCCGCGGCTTCGGCCTCGATCCGGTCGATCCGATATTTGACCAGGTCGCCGATCGACACGAATCCGACGAGTTTCCCGCCCTCGACCACCGGCAAATGGCGAATGCGGCGCTGCGTCATCTGCGACAATGCGCCCATCACCGCGGTCCCCGGTTCGCAGGTGACCGGCGATTTGGTCATCACTTCGTCCAGTTCGCGGTCGAGCGCATCGGGGCCATAGGAGGACATCAGGCGGACCAGGTCGCGTTCGGAAAAGATGCCGACGATCGCCTCGCCCTCCATCACCGGCACCGCGCCGATGCGGTGCTGCGCCAACAGGTCGATGACGGCGCGGACCGTGTCATTCTTGCGCGCCGCAATCACCGGCCCTGTCCGCCCGTGCAGGATCGCTCCGATCGTCATGCCTTGCCGCTCCCCATGTCGATTCTCTAGATGCCAAGCCTATCATGATTCGCGCCAAAGCCGAAACCGGACGCGCTTGCCGCCTTTCGGCTTGGCCTGGGCCTCGGCATGGTTCATGGAGGCGCGCATGGTCAAACCGTCGCCCCTCGACCGCGACGCCACGGCGAAAATCGCCTGGGCACGCTATCGCCGCCTGATGCGCGGCATGGTGCTGGTGTCGATCGCCGCGGTGATCGTTGCGCTGGTCTGGCTGCATTTCAGCATCGGCGACGGCTTGACGATCCATATGATCATCGCAACCGCGGCCGGCGTCGGGCTGTCGGTCATGCTCGGCGCCGCGCTGATGGGGCTGGTGTTCCTGTCGAGCGGCAGCGGGCATGATGAGTCGATCGAGGATCCGTTCGAGGACGATCCGGACCTGAAACCATGACCGATAACCCCGCGCCCGCCGCCGACTGCCCGCGCGACCCCATCCTGCGGGTCGTCCCCCGCCCCGCCGACATCAACGCCAACGGCCATATCTTCGGCGGCTGGGTGCTCAGCCAGATGGACATCGCGGGCGGCATCGTCGCCGGGCGCGAAGCACAGGGTGCGGTCGCCACGGTCGCGATCGAAACGATGGAGTTCATCGCGCCGATCCTGCTGCGCGACATCATCTCGATCTATGCCCATATCGAACGACGCGGGCGCACGTCGATGGCGATTCGCATCGAGGTGATCGCAACGCGCGACGGCGGACGGACCGAAGAGCGCGTGACCGAAGGCGTGTTCACCTTCGTCGCGCTCGACGACAATCACCGCCCGCGGCCGTTGCCGCCGATCTAGGGGCGGCTCGCTAGTCGGGTTCGACAAACCGATAGTCAAAGCTGCGGCTGCCGTTCGCCGGAACCCGAATCGCCCAGGTCAGCAATCCGTCGCGGCGCGGCAATTTGCGCAGCCGCCTGTCGAGCTTCGGGCCGGGATCGACATAAAAGCCCAGCTCGAAATCCACCGCGAACGGATTGGCATTGGTCACGGTGACGCGATAGTCGCCATCGGCCATCTTCGGCGCGCCGCCCTCGACAATATCGACGCGCACCTGGCTGCTTTCGCCGATGACCAGATCGACCTTCTCGCCGACCGCATGATCGCGCACCCGCCCTTCGCCGACGAGCAGCGATTCGTCGCCGCGCAGCGCGAATACCGCAACCTGGCCGCTGGGCAGCGGTACGCCCAATCGCGCCGCTTCCTTATTCTCCATCCGCAACACCCGCTCGACCTCCATCGACTCGAACCTGTCGTCCGGGGAACTGCGCAGGCGATAGATCGTCTTGAACGGCACACTGTCCTTGACCAGCAGCGCAACCTGCTTTTGCCCGTTCGCCGCGACCGTCACCGGGATCGGGACGCGATAGAGCTTGAGGTCGCCCAGATCTTCCTGGCTGGCCACCACCGTCACGGGCGACATCATCTCGGCACGCGCGATACGCGATCCGGTCACGACGATGTCCGATGCGTCGGCGACAGGCATCATCGCTGGCGGCGGCGCGGGGGGCGGCGGCGGCGTGCCATAACGGCCCGTCCCGAGCGGAAAGCAGCTGAGCCGTAGCGGCGGCGCCTGCGGCACATCGGCCAGCGCCTTGAAATCGGAAACCTTGTTCAGCGTCCCGGCGATCGCCGCCAGCCGGGCGTCGGCAAAGCTTTCGGCATTGCTGTTCGCGACGGTGAGCCACGCGAACAGGTCGAGCGTCCGGCCATCCGCCGCAACGCGCGCGACATAATTGCTCGCCCAGTCAAACCCCGTCGCGAGGTAGGTCAGCGTCACGGTCACCCGCTGCGCCGCCGGACTGCGCGTCGTCACCGACAGCGTCGGCTTGGCGGTCAGCCCCGCGGGCACCCCGTCATAGACGATCGATTCGGGCAGCCCGGTGCAGCGCAGCGATTCGAACCCCGCGGCGGTTTGCAGCACCACCGCGCCCTGCGGTCCCGACCGGATGATCGCCTCCTGCTCGGTCACCTGTCCCGTGGCGCGGTCGGTGCGGCGGAGATGGACACGGTTGCCCAGCGACCCGTCGAGCAGGCTGGCGGGCGAGAGCAGCGCGGCGTCGCGATTCTTTTGCACGACGCCGCCGGGCAAGCCGGTGACGATCGCCGACACGGCGATCATGCCTTCGGCAACGCCCTCGAACCTCACCACCGATTCGCCCGCGGCCAGGTCGATCGTGCGCGTTTCGGAGATCAGCGCAAAACCGTTCAGCCAGCCCGGTTCGATCTCGCCGCCCTCGCCGCGCCCGGGATCGCGAAAGACGCTGACCGCGACCGCATCGGGCGCGACCGACGTCACCACCGGCTGCGCCGCGGCGGGCGATGCGGCGAGCGTCAACAGCAAGAGCAGCCAGCGGCGCATCGCTCCGCCGTCAGTAACGCGTTTCAAAGGTCGCGGTGACCGTCACCTCGCCATTGGCGGGCATCGCGACGCGCCACTTCGTCCCGTCGCTGTCGAGCCGCTCGCTTTTCTGGCTTTCGGTGATGATGCGCGTATCGTCCCAATACCAGTCGAGCCCGCGCTGGACGAGGTCGATCGTCACCGGCTGCCCGCGCGCGTTGGTGAGCAGGTAGGACATCGAGGTGCGCCAAATGCGCGGCGACATGCGCTCGCGTTTGACGACCGTCGATTGCACCTTCACATCGAACGCCTCGCCGGTCGCCAGCCCCAGCTCGCTGCCCATCGGGGTGTGGCCGATGCTGTTTTCGCCGATGAACTGCGGATCGCCGCGCAGGTCGCGCTGATAGAAACGCACCGTCCCCGCCGGGAGCGCATCGCCCAGCCCGCCGCCCTTGGCGCTGGTGTTGAACTTGATGACGCTCGCGGCGCTGCGCGGCTCGGTCATCGTGTCGAAACTTCCGACGGTGAACTCATAGATTTTCTGCGCCGGCACCCCGCTGACGTCGAGGAAGCTGACCTGCTTCGTCTGCGCATTGGCGATCGTCGTGCGCTCGGCGAGCGGATAGAGATAATAGTCGCCCAGCTGTTCGCGCGGGGCGGTTTCGGTCCCGGCGCGGCGGAGATTGCCCGGCGGGGTGGGACGATAGCGACTGTTCGCGACCTGCCCCGACGGCGTTCCCGCCACCAGCAGCGTGCGCGCCTCGTCAAAGGTGGTGCCGGTGCTGTTGGTCAGCGTCACCCAGCCCTGGACATCGACCGTCCCCGCCTTTTCATCATAAAGCGAGACATAGTCGGCCGCCCAGCCCAGCCCGCCGGTCAGATAGGACAAAGTCGCGGCGCGCGTCCCGGCCCGCTGGCTGTCGACCGTGATCGATAGCGTCGGCTTGGCGCGCAGGTTCGTGGGGATCTTGTCGAAGATCACCCGCACCGGCATGCCGTCGTCGCGCAACACCTCGATCCGCGGCCCGATCTGCAGCACCACCCCGCCATTGACCGCCAGCACCTTGGCGCGCTCGCGCGTTTCGGCGCCGGTCGCGACGTTGGTGCGCAGCAGCGTCACCGTCTCGCCGACCGCCTTTTGCATCAAGGCATTGGGTGACAGCAGGTCATAGTCGAAATTCTGCTCGACGATCGCCGTGCCGTCGGCGGCAAAGGCCACGGTCTGCGGCCGGATCTGCGCCGAAACGTCGGGAAATTCCTGGCGCGACCGCCCGGTCGGGAAAGCGATCTGGCGGATGTCCTGCACCAGCGCCTGGCCGCCATTATAGATGGTGACCGAAAGCTGGCCCTGCGCATTGCCCGCCGTCGGATCCTGCGCCGCCGCCGGATATCCGGCCAACGCCGCGGCCACGCCGATCGCCCCGCAAGTCTTTGCCAAAGCGCGCATAAAAAAGCCTCCCCGCAGATAGTTCGGCGGGGAGGCTATGGCATGTCGCGGTCGATGACCAGCGCGAAGATGTACTTCTATTCGGCCGCTTCGACGTCAGTCGCGCTGCGCGCCGCCAAAGTGCGGCGGGTACGGCGCGGCTTGGCGGCGGGCGCTTCGTCGCCGGCGTCGCTGTCGGCATCAGCGCTGCGATCGGTCCGGCCGATCGCCGGCGGCAGCGCCGCCGTGTCGATGCCGGTGCTGCTGCTGCCGTCATCACCCGCGTCGGCGACGCGCGGACGGCGCGGGCCGCGGCGGGCGGCACTCGGTGCGGGCGCGGCGTCCTCGGCGGCGTCGCCCTGATTGCTGCCCTCGTCGTCCAATTCGGCGTCGCGGCGCGGCCGGTCGCGGTTGCGGTCGTTACGTTCGCCGCGTCCCTGCTGCTGACGGTTGCCGCGATTGTCGTCGTCACGGCGGTCGCGCTGGCCACGACCCTCGTTTTCGCCGCGGCGTTCGTCGCCATCGCTTTCGCCATCGCCGCGATCGGTGTCGGCTTCGGTTTCGAAGCCGCTGTCGTCATGGCCGTCGAAATCCTCGACGCCGCGAATCTCGCGCCCGCGGTCGTGGCCGCGGTCCTGGCCGTTCGCCGCCGCCTTTTCTTCCTGGCGCGCGCGGAAATCGCTGACGACGCGGAAATAATGGTCGGCGAACTGCAAATAATATTCGGTCTGGACACGATCGCCCGCCAGCTGCGCATCGCGCGCCAGATTGCGGTATTTTTCGATCATCTGGGCGCCGTTGCCGCGGGCGCGGCTGTCGATACGGTTCGCCTGGTCGACCCCGCCACGGCCGCCCGATTGGGGCCGGTTGTTGTTGCTGTTATTGTTGCGGCCGCGACGGCGACCGCTTTGCCGGTTGTTCATGTTCAAACTGAAACATCCTGTCGAAAAGCTGATAAGCTATGCCAACCCCTTTTGGCCGACCGCGCGATTTGCGCGCCGTGCCCGCGCGCCGTGCGCGGTTCTTGCCCTTTACCGCTCGCCTGGACCGGGGTCCGGTACGAACATCGTAAGTGGGAAACAGATCCGCCGGACCAGTATCGATGCCGTGCATCGCCAAAGGTGTCCCAGCCGGGTCTGTAACCGGCCCCTACCGCGCTTTGCGGCGAAAACCAAGCGAATTTTGCCGCCGCTCAGTTCCGCGTCAGGATCAGCGCGCGGTCGCGCCCGCCAAGGTCGCGGCGGCATGCCACGACAAACCCGGCGGCTTCGGCCAGCGCCGTGACCGCCGCCCGCTGGCTGGCGCCGATTTCCAGCACCGCGGCACCGCCAGGCGCCAGCAACCGCGGCAGATCGGGGATGATCCGCCGATAATCGTCGAGCCCGTCGGCGCCCGCGAACAGCGCCTCGCGCGGCTCGTGATCGGTCACATCTGGCATCAGCGGCTCATCGACCCCGATATAAGGCGGGTTGCAGAGGATCAGGTCGAACGAGCCGTCGATGCCCTTACCCCAGTCGCCTGACCGGAATGTCGCGCGGTCCGCCACTCCCAATTCCGCGGCATTGTCGCGCGCATAGGCCAGCGCCTGTTCGGACGCATCGACACCCAGCCCCGTCGCCCCCGGAAATTCGCTGAGCACCGCGAGAAGCAATGTTCCCGGTCCGGTGCCGAGGTCGAGCACCCGCGACGGCCATCCCGCCCCGCGTTCGCGCGCGAGATCGAGACACGCCTCGACCAAGGTTTCACTGTCGGGGCGCGGGACCAGAGCCCCCGGCCCCACTTCGATCCGCAGCGTCCAGAAATCACGATAGCCGACGATATAGGCGACCGGCTCATGCGCCATCCGCCGCGCGACCAGATGCGCATAAAGCTCGGGCACGTCGTACCGCGCCGGATCGAGCAGCACGTCCTGCCGCTCGACCCCCAACGCATGCGCCATCAGCAGCTCGGCATCGAGCCGCGGGGTGTCGCTGATCCCGGTCAGCAGGTTGGTGGCGGTACGGAGCGACTCGGCCACCCCCGCAAAGGTCGGGCGTTCAGTCACCCAGCCCCGCCAGCCGCTGCGCCTGATCCTCGGCGATCAGCGCGTCGATCAACTCGTCCATCGCCCCCTCGATGATTTCGGGCAGGCGGTGAAGCGTCAGGTTGATGCGGTGGTCGGTCACCCGCCCTTGCGGGAAATTATAGGTGCGGATGCGTTCGGAGCGGTCGCCCGACCCGACCATCGACTTGCGTGCCGATGCCTCGGCGTCGTGAATCTTCGCGCGCTCCAGATCATAGAGCCGCGCGCGCAGCACCTGCATCGCCTTGGCGCGGTTCTTGTGCTGGCTGCGCTGGTCCTGCTGGATCACCACCAAGCCCGACGGGATATGGGTGATGCGGATCGCCGAATCGGTCGTGTTGACGTGCTGGCCGCCCGCCCCCGACGCGCGGTAGATGTCGATCTTGAGGTCGCTGTCGTTGATCGCGACGTCGACCTCCTCGGCCTCGGGCAGCACCGCGACGGTTGCAGCGCTGGTGTGGATGCGCCCCTGGCTTTCGGTCGCGGGGACGCGCTGGACGCGGTGGACGCCGCTTTCGAACTTCAGCTTCGCGAACACGCCCTGCCCGCTCACCGACGCAACGACTTCCTTGTAACCGCCCATTTCGGCCTCGTTCGCCGAGATGATCTCGACCTTCCACCCCTGTCCGTCGGCAAAGCGGCTGTACATGCGCAGCAAATCGCCCGCGAACAGCGCCGCCTCGTCGCCGCCGGTCCCGGCGCGGATTTCGAGCATCGCGGCGCGCGCGTCGGCGACATCCTTGGGCAGCAGCTGGAGCGCGAGGTCATGTTCGGCGGCGGGCAGTGCTGCCTCGACCGCCGCAATTTCCTCGGCCGCCATCGCCTTCATCTCGGGATCGGCGAGCATTTCGTTCAGCGACACGAGTTCGCCGCGCAACCGCACAACCTCGCGCGCCGCGGTCGCGACGGGTTCGAGCTCGGCAAACTCCTTCGAAGCAGCCACAAAATCGGCGGGCGCCATGTCGCCCGTCGCCATGCGCGCCTGCAAGGCGGCGTGGCGTTCGATGATGGCGTCGATCTGCTTTTCGGAAACGCTGGTCATTTATCCGCTGTCATTTCAAATCTTCGTCATCCCGGACTTGATCCGGGATCCATGGCCGCCGGTGTCGTCTGGACCCCGGATCAAGTCCGGGGTGACGATGTCTATGGGGTCAGGCGTTCTGATAGCCCAAACCGTCTAGAATGGCCTTCACTTGCACAAGCACATCATTGGCGTCTGCTGATTGTGTTCGGACGACCGGAGCGCCATCGTTCCACCGTACCGACATCAAAACATAGGCGTTGATCTTGGTTGCCTTATCGTAGCGCTTTCGCGCCGAGCCCGTGGCAATCATGTCCGCAGACAGCTTATTCTGCCTCAGCGCGGCCGCGATTTTCTGCGCAGCGGGGATGGCGAGATCGTCCTCGACCGCCATGATGACATTCAGGAGCTCATCCTTCGGTTCATCAATCAGCATCGCCAGCCGCTCGATCCCCGCCGCCCAGCCAACCGCCGCGGTCATCGGGCCGCCGAGCGCTTCGATCAGCCCGTCGTAGCGCCCGCCGCCGAGCACGGTGCCCTGCGCGCCCAGCCGGTCGGTGACGAACTCGAACGCGGTGTGGCGATAATAGTCGAGCCCGCGCACCAGCCGCGCATTGCGTTCCCACGCGACCCCCGCAGCATCCAAGCCCGACGTGACCGCGCCAAAGAAATCCTGCGCCTCGCCGGTCAGAAACGCATCGATGTCGGGCGCGCTGTCGGCGATCGGGCGATCCTTGGGGTCCTTGCTGTCCAGAATGCGCAGCGGATTTTTTTCGAGCCTCGCGAGGCTGTCCTCCGACAAATCCGCGCGATGCGCCTCGAAATGCTCGACCAGCGCCGCGCGCCACGCATCCCGGCTCGCCGCATCGCCCAGCGTGTTGAGCGTCAGCGTCACGCCCTCGGCGATCCCCAATTCCTTCAGCAACTGGTCGGCGAACACCAGCAATTCCGCATCGGCGAGCGGGCTGTCGCTGCCCAGCACTTCGGCGTCCAGCTGGTGAAACTGGCGATAGCGCCCCTTTTGCGGGCGCTCATACCGGAACAACGGCCCGTGCGTCGCGACCTTCAGCGGCGCATACTGCTGCCAGCCGTTGGTGATATACGCCCGCGCGATCCCCGCGGTAAATTCGGGGCGCAGCGTGATCGATTCGCCGCCGCGATCGTCAAACGAATACATTTCCTTCGACACAACGTCGGTGGTTTCGCCCAGCGACCGCGCGAACACCGCGGTCGGCTCGATCACCGGCACCTCGATCCGCTTGTATCCGTACAGCCGCCGCACGCGATCGAACGTATCGACGACATACTGAAACCGGTCGGCGAAATCGCCGAGCATGTCCTGCGTGCCGCGCACCGGCTGCGGGGTCGGGATCTTGGCGGATTTGTCCTTGCTCATGCGCGCGGCGTCTAATCGATTTTGGGGGAAGCGCAAAGTCCCCTCTCCCGCCGGGAGAAGACTGTCCATGTCTGGACCTCACGCCCATTTCCCGCCACAACCCACCAATGAAAAAACAACTGCTCGTCGCATCCGCCCTGATCGCCGCCATCCCTGCCGCCTTCTCGCAAACCGGCAACAGCCGCCCGCAGCCGGTCGTCCAGCCGCACGTCATTCCGCTGCCCGCCGACAAACCCTATCCGGGGACGATGCAGCTGAAGGTCGATGCCACCGACGTCGCGCGCGGCATCTTTCGCGTGCGCCAGACGATCCCGATCGCCAAGCCCGGCAAGCTGACCCTCCTCTATCCCGAATGGCTGCCCGGCAAGCACGCGCCGCGTGGCGCGATCGCCGAAATGGCGGGGTTCAAACCGACTGCGGGCGGCAAACCGCTAACGTGGACGCGCCAGCCGACCGATGTCTATGCGTTCGATGTCGATGTGCCCGCCGGGGTCAAGAGCGTCGACGTCGTCTTCGATTTCCTGTCGCCCACCCGCAGCAGCGAAGGCCGCGTCGTCGTCACCCCGGCGATGATGAACCTGCAATGGGAACAGGTCAGCCTGTATCCCGCCGGTTATTTCACGCGGCAGATCCCGGTGCAGCTCGAAGTGACGCTGCCCGACGGCTGGACCGGCGCCGCGGCGCTCGACGGGCTGAAAATCAGTGGCAACCGCTACAGCTTTGCCCCGACCAATTACGAGGTGCTGGTCGACAGCCCGATGTTCGCCGGGCGCCATTTCCGCAAATGGGATCTGGGCCAGAATGTCACGCTCAACGTCGTCGCCGACGAAGCGAAGTATCTCGACGCCCGCCCCGACCATATCGCGCGCCACGCGGCGCTGGTGTCCGAAGCCGTGGCGCTGTTCGGCGTCCGCCATTTCGACCGTTACGAATTCCTGCTCGCACTGACCGACGAACTCGGCGGCATCGGGCTGGAACATCACCGGTCGAGCGAAAACAGCCGCAACCGCGACTATTTCACCGAATGGGACGAAAACGACAGCGAGCGCGGGCTGTTGCCGCACGAACTGGTCCACAGCTGGAACGGCAAATATCGCCGCCCCGACAAATTATGGACCCCCGATTACCGCACGCCGATGCAAGGCAATCTGCTGTGGGTTTACGAAGGGCAGACGAGCTATTGGGACCTCGTCCTCGCCGGCCGCTCGGGGATGCAGTCGAAAGACATGATCCTCGCCGAATGGGCAACGCACGCGGGCTTCTACAGCGCCCAGCCGGGCCGCGAATGGCGCGCGGTCGAGGATACAACGCTCGATCCGGTTATCGGCGCGCGCAAACCCAAGCCCTTTGCCAGCTGGGCGCGCGGCGAGGATTATTACAATGAAGGATCGCTGACGTGGCTCGAAGCCGACCTGCTGATCCGCCAGGCGACGAACGATGCCAAAAGCCTCGACGATTTCGCGCGAACCTTTTTCGGCGGCCGCGAGGGTGATTGGGGGCAGGACGCCTATGATTTTGACGATGTCGTCGCGGCGCTGAACGCCGTGCACCCTTATGATTGGGCGCGGTTCCTGCGCGAACGGTTGCAGACGCCGGGGCAAGGCGCGCCGGTTCGCGGCATCGAACGCGCGGGATACCGGCTGGCGTGGCGCGATGCACCGAATGTTTTTGACCGCGACCGCATGGCACAGGCGAAAAACCTCGATCTCACCCATTCGCTCGGGATGACGATCGACAAGGATGGCATCGCGGGTGCGATCCTGTGGGATGGCCCGGCGTTCAAGGCCGACATTGTGAACGGCAGCAAGATCGTCGCGGTCGACGGCGTCGGCTACAGCCGCGATCGACTGGAGGCCGCGATCCGCGCCGCAACCGACGGCAAGACCCCGGTCCGGCTGCTCGTCGAACGCGGCGGGCGCTATCGTAACGTCGATATCGCCTATCACGGCGGGCTGCGCTGGCCGCATCTGGAAAAGGTCGGCAGCGGGCCGGACTGGTTCGACCGGCTGCTGGCGCCGCGACGGGCGCTCTGATTCCCCTTCCTGGAAGGGAGGGGAGCTCGGTCGCCTATGCCTGCCCCCTCGACTTTTTGCGCCATCGGGCGCTAAGGGGCGCCCGACTCATAAAAACCAAAAGGACCCCGCTCTCCCATGCGCATCGACCTGATCCCCGCCGGCGACAATCCGCCCGACAGCCTCAACGTCCTGATCGAAGTACCGATCGGCGGCGAGCCGGTGAAATATGAATTCGACAAGGCGTCGGGCGCCCTGTTCGTCGACCGCTTCCTCCACACCCCGATGCGTTACCCCGCCAATTACGGCTTCATCCCGCACACGCTGGGCGACGATGGCGATCCGTTGGACGCGCTCGTCGTCGCGCGCTCGCCGATCGTTGCGGGCGCGGTGGTCAAATGCCGCCCGATCGGCGTGCTGCTGATGGAAGACGACGCGGGAGGCGACGAGAAACTGCTGTGCGTCCCGGTTAACAAGACCTTCCCCTATTATGCCGATGTCGCGAGCTACACCGACATGCCGCCGATCGTGCTGCAGCAGATCGAGCATTTCTTCACCCACTATAAGGACCTTGAGCCCGGCAAATGGGCCAAGCTCAACGGCTGGGGCGACGTCGACGAAGCCAAGCGCATCATCATCGAATGCGTCGAGCGCGCGAAGAAGGTCGGGTTTTAAATCGATTGCCCATTGAATCGCCATCCCGGCGAAGGCCGGGATCTCGCCGCCGCGTGGTTACGATAGGGTGAGATCCCGGCCTTCGCCGGGATGACGAATACCAAATAAGATCAGCCTTTAGTCTCGTCGTCCGCCAACACCCGCACATCGGTCCGCGGATAAGGAATCCGGATCCCCGCTTCCTGGAACCGGTCCCAGATCCCCAGGAACACCTCACCCTGGATATTGCCCAGCCCCGCCTCGGGGTCGGAAATCCAGATGCGCAGTTCATGCTCGACGGCGCGTTCGCCGAATGCGGTGATCCACACCGCGGGTTCGGGCTCGTTCAGGATGCGCGGGTTCGCCGTCGCCGTCTCGACGATCAGCCGCTGCGCCAGCCGCAGGTCGGCGTCATAAGGCACCGGGATCCGCATCCGCACCCGCACTTCGGGGCTGGCATAGCTCCAGTTTTCGACCGCCTGCGTCATCAGCAGCTCGTTCGGGATCAGATGCTTTTTCCCGTCGCGGGTCACGACATTGACCGCACGCACGCCGATCCGCGCGACGCGCCCCACATTGGGCATCCCGCCGGGCAGCGTCGATCCGCCCATGCTGCTGCCGTCGCCGACGACGATCACGTCGCCGGGCTTGATCGACCGGTCCATCAACAGGATGATCCCGGCGATCAGGTTACCGACGGTTTTCTGCAACCCGAACCCGATCGCAAGACCCGCGGCGCCCGAGAATACCGCGAGCGCGGTCAGGTCAATGCCGAGCAGGTCGATGCCGAACAGCATCGCAAAAACGAACAGCGCGATCGCGATCAGCTTTTCGGTCAGCAATCGCTGCGTCTGGTCGATATGGGTGTTGCGGCGGAGCAGCCATTTGGTCGCTCGCAGCACGATCTTGACCGCGAGATATAGCAGGATTGCGACAACGACGGTCGAAAACAGGCTGTAGAGCGAGAGGCGATAGGCGCCGACGTCGAGCCCGATCGCTTTCATCGCGATCACCATCCCGTCGAGCCCCTCGCGCAGATTGGCGGCGGCGCTCATAGCGCCGCAAATCCGCAGGTCAGGTCGGCGATCAGGTCGGCAGGATCCTCCAGCCCGATCGACAGCCGCACCAGCGGGTCGGGATCCGTCGATGGGGCCGCGGTGCGAACAGGGTTGCTCGGCACCACCAAGCTTTCATAGCCGCCCCAACTGAACCCGATGCCGAACAGCGCCAGCGCGTCGATGAAGCGGGTGCGCGCGGCGATGTCGGCGCCTTTCAGGGTGAAGCCGAACAGCCCGCTGGTTCCGCCGAAGTCGCGCGCCCAGATCGCATGACCCGGATCGCCGGGCAGCGCTGGGTGCAGCACGCGGCCCACCTCGTGCCGCGCCGCGAGCCATTCCGCCACCGCCAGCCCGTTTTCGCCATGCCGCGCCATCCGCACGTCGAGCGTGCGCAGCCCGCGCAGGATCAGCGCGCAATCGTCGGGCGACACCGCCTGCCCCAGCTGATACGCCGCGCTGCGCAGCCGCGGCCACACCGCTTTGGTCGCGGTCAGCGACCCCATCATCGCATCGCTATGGCCGCCGACATATTTGGTCAGGCTCATCATCGTCACGTCGACGCCATGCGCGAGCGCGGGGAACAGCAACGGCGTCGCCCAGGTGTTGTCGAGCATCGTCAACACGCCATGTTCGCGCGCGACCGCGACGATCGCCGGAATATCCTGCACCTCGAAGGTCAGGCTGCCCGGCGATTCGAGGAAGATCAGCCGGGTTTGCGGAGTGATCAGGTCGGCAATGCCCGCACCGACGAGCGGATCATAATAGGTCGTCGCCACGCCGTAGCGCGCGAGCAAGCCGTCGCAAAAGGCGCGGGTCGGCTCGTACGCGCTGTCGACCATCAGCAGATGATCGCCCGGCGCCAGCAACGCGAGCAGCCCCGCCGAATTGGCCGCGACCCCCGACGGATAGAGCAAAGTCCCCGCCGCTTCCGGCTCCATATCGGTCAACGCATCGGCGAGCGCCCACACTGTCGGGGTGCCGCGGCGGCCGTAATACAGCTTGTCGTGCGTCGCATGGCCGCGCGCGTCGAGGTCGGCGATATTGTCGTAAAGGATCGTCGAGGCGCGCCACACCGGCGGATTGACGACGCTGCCGCCCAGCCGCGGGTCGCCCGTCCACTCGGGCCGCCGCCCGCCCTGCACCAGCTTGGTCGCGGGGCGGAGGCTTTCGTCGTCGCTTTTGCTCATTCGGCCTTGTTAGCGGAGCATGGACCAAAATCCAGTGCGCGGATTAACGTCGCCCCCGCGAAGGCGGGGGCCGTTGGCAGCCTTGCTCAGCAATGAAGGTTCAAACCGCCAGCGGCCCCCGCCTTCGCGGGGGCGACGGTTTTCGCAGTCAAGCCGCGCCGGTCGCCTTCGGCGTCGCGGGGTCGGCGCCCCATTCGGTCCAGCTGCCGTCGTACACCGCGACATCCTCCTTGCCGAGCAGATGCGCGCCAAACGCCACGACGGTTGCGGTCATGCCGCTGCCACAGGTGGTGACCAGCGGTTTGTCGAGATCGATCCCGGCGGCGTCAAACGCGGCCTTCAGATCGTCACCCTGCTTCCAGGTGCCATCGGCATTGAACAATGTCGTATGCGGCAGGCTGCGCGATCCGGGGATATGGCCCGGCGCCAGACCCGGCCGCGGGTCGCGCTCTTCGCCGGTGAAACGCGCCGCGGGGCGCGCATCGACGACCTGTTCGGCGCCGCTGTCGAGGTTCGCCAGCATCTGATCCTTGGTCCGCACCGCCTTGGCATCGCGCCAAACGGTGAAGTGACGGTGGCGCAGCGTCTGCTTGCCCATTTCGAGCGCGCGGCCCTCGGCCTTCCATTTCGCCAGCCCGCCGTCGAGCAGCGCGACATCATGCGCGCCGAACAATTTGAGCAGCCACCAGGCGCGCGCTGCGCTTTTCAGCGGGCTGTCGTCGTACAATACGATGCGGCTGCCATCGCCCAGGCCCAGCGACTGCATCCGGCTGGCGAATTTTTCGGCCTGCGGCGCCATATTGTCGATATCGCTCGACGGGTCGGTCAGTTCGGCCAGGTCCATGAACACCGCGCCCGGGATATGGCCTGCCTCATATTCGGCGCGGGCATCGCGGCCCGAATCGACCATGAATTTCGTCGCATCGACGACCCGCAGGTCCGACGCCCCCAGTTCGCGTTCCAGCCAGTCGGTAGAGACCAAGGCGTCCATGTCATGCTCCTGTTACGACCGGCCGGGACTTTGCACCGTCCCTTTACCGGCGATCCTGCTCTGCTTTCCGGGGATCACAAGCCTATGCCCCGCGCCATGCTTTTTCAAGCATGGTGGCGCTGTGCCTCAGCCGATGCTGCGCTGCAACAAAAACATCGCGCCCATGCGCCGCGAAGGCGCTTATTGCGACCGCTTGATTGCGGTGGCGCGGGCACCGGGGCGGTCGACCTCGTGGCTCGGCCGGTCGAGCGGCAGCGGCGCCAGCTTCTCGCTGCCACTGTTGCCCTGTTCGCGGCCGAGCACATAGCTGCCGGCATTCTGGCCGAACGCGTCGCCCTCACCGTCCCAATGATAGGTCACGTCAAAGGCGATCACGGGGACCAGCATCGGCTTGCCGCCGATCATCAGCGGGGTGATCGCGGCGCGCGGCAGCATCACCTCGCTCGCCACCACCTCGCCCGCGCCGGCCGCCAGCATCATGTCGTCGCGCAGCACGCTGCCGCCGGCGCCGTCGAAAAAGCGCGCAAGCACCGGCTCGGGCATCGCCGACCCCTGATTGAGCGCGATGCGCACCATCAGCCCGGTCGCGGGCAGGATGCCCTGGTTGATCAGGTGGAGCGAAAATCCGACCGCGACATGGTCGGGCGCAAGACGGATATAGCCGATGTCGAGCGCCATTCCGACCACCGCGCGGCGCTCGCCCGCCGCCCGGTTGACGAGCGGCGACGCGGCGCGTGGCGTGGCAGGTATCGGCGGAGCAACGGGTTGCGGAGCCCGCGGTTCGGGCGGACGTGCCGCGGGCACCGCCGCTGCCCGCGGCGTCGGCGGCGGGGGCGCCGCCGGTTCAGGCCGCGGCAGCGGATCCGCTGCGGCACCACCCGCATCCCCGGCCAGGGCAGGGCGGCGACGCCAGTACCAGACACCCGTTCCCAGCGCGGCAAGCGCCGCGAGGATCCACGCCCAGACCGGCGCGCCGTCGGCGGGTGCCGCGGCAGGCCGCGCGGCATTCGCTTCGTCGGCCGGCGCGGCGGTCGGCATGGGTGCCGCGGCCGGTTCGGTGCCGGGCGACAGCTCGGGCAATGTCGGGGCTGTAGTCGTCGGCGGCGGCGGCGCGTTATCCTGCGCGGTCGGGGCCGTTAGCGCGCCGTCCGCCGGCGCGGCGCGGCGCGGCGCGGGCGGCGGCGCCGTTCCGGCCTGCGGCGGGGCGGTGGTCGCAGGCGGCTGCGTCGGGATGACGCGCGGCGGCACCGGCTGCGGCGTCGGCGCAGGTGTTGGCGTTGGCGTCGCGCTCCGCCGCTCGCCGGGCGCGACCGGCGGCAATCCGTTGTCCGACGGTCCCTGAACCCCGGGCGCGCGGCCATCGTCGGCGGGCGGCAGGCGAAAGATCGACGAGGGCGCGGGGGTCGGTTCGGCGGGTTCGCTTTGCTGCGCGGCGGCAGGCGCCAGCAAGCCAGCCGCGACCAACGCGGCCGCGATCGGCAAATCCAGATGCCGTCGTCCCTGCCCGAATTTACGCACTGTCATCGAATTGTCCGCGATCCCGTTCCATCATGCGCGCCGCGCCGCTGAATCAGCGCTGAACCGCGTCATCGACAGGATGACAGCGGCCGCGCGCGTCCCTAGATGGTTTCCATGACCGATTCCAGCCCCACGCCGCTCGCGCCCAAACATCTCGGCCAGTCGAGCGACCTTCCTGCCGCGCCCGAGGCGGCAATCCTCGACTATGTGCCGAACCCGCGCGCGGGCGAGCTTTATCTCGTCCGATTCGCAGCGCCCGAATTTACCTCGCTGTGCCCGGTCACCGGCCAGCCCGATTTTGCCCATCTCGTCATCGACTATGCCCCCGGCGAAACGATCGTCGAATCGAAAAGCCTCAAGCTGTTTCTGGGCTCGTTCCGCAATCATGCCGGGTTCCACGAGGATTGCACCGTCGGCATCGGCCGCCGCCTGTTCGATGAAATGCAACCCAAATGGCTGCGCATCGGCGGCTATTGGTACCCGCGCGGCGGCATCCCGATCGACGTCTTCTGGCAATCGGGTCCGCCGCCCGAAGGACTCTGGCTGCCCGATCAGGGCGTCGCCCCCTATCGCGGACGGGGATGATTATTCATCTTTCCGTCACAATATATTGACATTAGTGTCAACGATATGACCGCAGCCTCGCTCCCGCACGACCATCCGATCGCCGTCGGCGCCGACGCCATCGATTTCATGGGCCATGTCAACAACGCCCATTATCTGAGCTGGGTGCAGGATGCGGTGCTGTCGCACTGGCGCCACATTGCGCCGCCGGAGGCGGTGGCACAGCATCTGTGGGTCGCGCTGAAGCACGAGATCACCTACCGCCGCCCCGCCTTCCTCGACGACCAGGTCATCGCGACCGTCATCCTCGAAAAGGTCCAGGGCGCCCGCGCCTTCTACGAAACGATCATCAAGCGCGGCGAGGATGTGCTGGCCGAGGTCAAATCGAGCTGGTGCTGCATCGACGCCGAAACGCTGCGCCCGGCGCGGCTCGCGAGCGACGTGATCGCGCGGTTTTTCCCGGGCGAGAAGGTTTAGGCATCGGCGGCCGCGGCCACCGACAGGTTACGGGCTGACCGGATCGTCGTCGCCTTCGACCGCCAGCCAGATACCACCGGCGATAATCGCCAGCCCCAGCACGATCGCAAGCCAGTTCGCGCCTTCCAGTTCGTTCTGACCTTCGACAACCGATGCTGCGCGCGCGCCCTCGATCGCGGGGGCTGCCGAAGCGGCAACCGGCGTGAGGACAATTGACATGGCAGCGAGCGAGGCCGCCCCCTTTTTGAATGAAATCATCGACAAAGCTCCTTTCAGCGGATGACAGGATACGCTGCTGACCGTTACTTTGTTCCATCGGCAGAGACGATTGGGCCGAACACCCTACGCCGCCGCAAACCGGATCGGCAGCCGTTTCAACCCCCCGACGAACACCGACTCCACGCGCGCCGGATCACCCGCCAATTCCAGGCTTTTCAACCGCGGCAGCAGTTCCTCCATCAAGATCCGCATCTCCATCCGCGCCAGATGCTGGCCCAGGCACACATGCGCGCCGAACCCAAAGGCGATCTGCTGATTTTTCTCGCGGTCGGGATTGAACGCAAACGGATCGCCAAACACATCATCATCGCGGTTCGCCGAGACATAATTCAGCATCAACCAGTCGCCTTCGCGGATCATCTGGCCGCCGATCTCGACATCTTGCCTGGCGCTGCGCATGAAATGCTGGACGGGCGTGGTCCAGCGGATCGCTTCCTCGATCAGCCCCCCCTTGTCGGTTTCCGCGGCACGAAAGCGCTCGAACAGCGCCGGATTCTTCGCCAGCTCCATGATCGCCCCCGCGGTGGAGGCGCTCGTCGTGTCGTGCCCCGCGGTCGCGATGATCATATAGTAGCCGGCGAGTTCGCGATCGGGAATCTGCTCGCCGCCGACCATCGCATTGGCGATCACCGTCGCAATATCCTCGCGCGGGTTGGCGCGGCGATCGGCGGTCAGTTCGCGGAAATAATGTTCGAAATCGGCGATAACATAGTTGAGCATCGCGATCGCCTGCTCGGCGCTGCTGATCTCGACCTTGTTGCGGTTGAGTTCGGGGTCGGTCGATCCGAACAATTGCTGCGTCAGCATCAGCATCCGCGGCTCGTCTTCGGGCGGCACCCCCAAAATGTCCATGATCACGCGCAGCGGATAATGCGCGGCGACATCGCGCGCGAAATCGCACTCGGGACCGGCGGCCAGCATCGCATCGACCGTTTCGAGCGCCAGCGTGCGGATGCGCTCTTCGACGATCTTGAGGTTCTTGGGCATGAACCAGCTCTGGGTCAGCAGCCGGTATTTCATATGGTCGGGCGCATCCATCTGCACCAGCGAGCGGATCAGATGCCCGTCATTGTTCGGGGTCGCGGCGCGCGCCAGCGCCTCGCCGTCGCGGTTGGTCAGCACCGTCGGGCGAATGCCGTTGGCGAACCGTTGCGGATCGCGGCTGATCGCCATGATGTCGGCGTGGCGCGTGACCAGCCAGAACGGGTCGTGATCGCGATTTTCCGCCACCGCCAACGGCATGTTCGCGCGCGCCCACGCCAGCTGTTCGTGCAGTGCTTCCCATTGGCCGTATGCGACAGGGTCGACGACGGCGGCGGCTACCTCTCCAGGCAATATCGGTTTTGTCATGAAACCTATGCTGCCGCGATTCGGAAGGCTTGTCGAGGGGTTCAACATCTCCGCCCATTTCGTCATCCCGGACTTGATCCGGGATCCATGCCAGCCTCGTCGAAATGGATCCCGGATCAAGTCCGGGATGACGATTCAGGAGCCTTTTCTCTCACGCAACCTGCGGCGCGCCCGCAGGCATCGCGCTGGCCCATTCGGCGCGGGCCTTGCGGATCATTGCCTTCAGCGCGTCGGCATGGCGCTGCCATGCGGCGGCGGTCGGCGCGCTCCACGCATCACCTGCTGCCGCGCCCAGCTCGGCTGCCGTCATATCGATAAAGGCATCATATTCGGCAATTGGCAGCGCGCCATAGCTACGATGCGTGAACACCAGTTCGGCGACCAGCGGCCACACCCAGGTCTCGCCCTTGGCCAGCCCGAACATCATCTGCAGCGTCTCGTCGGTCATCCGCCGCGATGCGGCATCGACCGAAATGAAACTGGCGCGGCGCTCGGGATAGGCGGCAAAGAACCGTTCGAACAGCGGAATGCGCATGTCGATGCCCGCGTCGGCGACGGCGATCAGGCTCGCCTCCATCAACGCGGCATCGGCGTCGCTCACTTGAACAAGCTTCCCAGAATGCCGCGCATCAGCTGGCCACCCAGCTTGCCCGCAACCTGCCGCCCGATGCTCGTCGCTGCCGATCGCGCCGCCGATTGCACCATCTTTTCGGTCATCGACGGCTTGGCGGCCTCGCGCGCCGCTGCCCGTTCAAGCCGCAGCCGCTCGCGTTCTTCGGCGGCCTTCACCTTCGCCGCTTCCTTGGCGGCAATCGCCGCCTGCTTGTCGGCCTCGGCCTGCGCCTTGGCTTCGATCGCCGCGGCCTGCGCCTGTTCGGCCTTGGCGGCGAGCAGCTCTTCGGCGCTCTCGCGGTCGACGACGGTGTCATATTTGCCCTCGACCGGCGAGATCGACTTGATGATCGCGCGTTCCTTGGCGTCGAGCGGCCCGGCGCGCGAGCAGGGCGGCTTGATCAGGGTGCGCTCGACCGGCGACGGCGCGCCGTCGGCCATCAACAGCGACACCAGCGCTTCGCCGACCTTCAGCTCGGTGATCTCGCGCGCGACATCGACCTTCGGATTGGGGCGAAAGGTGTCGGCGGCGGCCTTGACCGCCTTCTGATCGCGCGGGGTAAAGGCGCGCAGCGCGTGCTGGACGCGGTTGCCAAGCTGGCCCGCGACATCCTCGGGAATGTCGATCGGGTTCTGCGTCACGAAATAGACCCCGACGCCTTTCGAGCGGATCAGCCGCACGACCTGTTCGATCTTTTCGGTCAGCGCGGGCGGCGCGTCGTCGAACAGCAGGTGCGCCTCGTCAAAGAAGAAGACGAGCTTCGGTTTGTCGGGGTCGCCGATTTCGGGCAGCGTTTCGAACATTTCGGACAGCAGCCACAACAGGAAGGTTGCATAAAGCTTCGGGCTCGCCATCAGCTTGTCGGCGGCCAGGATGTTGACATAGCCGCGGCCATTGTCGTCGCAGCGGATCATGTCGTGGATGTCGAGCGCGGGTTCGCCAAAGAAATGCGCGCCGCCCTGGCTCTCCAGCGTCAGCAACTGGCGCTGAATCGTCCCGACGGTCGCTTTCGACACATTGCCATATTTGGTCGTCAGCTCATCGGCATTCTCGGCGCACCAGGCGAGCATCGCCTGCAAATCGCCAAGGTCGAGCAGCAGCAGATTCTGTTCGTCGGCGACGCGGAACGCGATCGCGAGCACGCCCTCCTGCACCCCGTTGAGCCCCATCAGCCGCGCGAGCAGCAGCGGCCCCATCTCCGAAATCGTGGTACGAATGGGGTGCCCCTGTTCCCCGAACAGATCCCAGAAGATCACCGGATTGTCGCGATACGCCCATTCGCCGTCGCCAATTTCGGTCGCGCGCGCCGCAAAAATCTCGTGCATTTTGGACATCGGGCTGCCCGCCATCGCCATGCCCGCAAGGTCACCCTTCACGTCGGCGACGAACACCGGCACGCCGACCGCCGAAAAGCCCTCGGCCAGCCCCTGCAAGGTCACCGTCTTGCCCGTCCCCGTCGCCCCCGCGATCAGCCCGTGCCGGTTCGCGCGCTTCAGCACCAGCGACTGGCGCGGCCCGTCCGGCACGCCGCCCCCGCCCAGGCCGATATAGATGTCGCTCGCCATGCCGCCGTCGCTCACCCGCTGTCCTCCATTTTTTTGGTCCGGTTAAGGGTCTAGAGTGGCCGGGCAGGTCAGGCAATCGGCAAACGGGACGCCAGAGAGGAGCGTGCCTTATCTGCTCGCGACGGTTCTGACCGCCGTCGCCGCAGAATGCCTTGTCTCTCTATCGTCATCCCGGACTTGATCCGGGATCCATAGCTGCCCCGTCGTCATGGATCCCGGATCAAGTCCGGATGACGGGAAGAGGGAACGACGGCTAACCGCCAGATGCTGCCATTTCTCAATCGAACGCGGGTAGGTCGAAAGCCTCTCCCGCCGCGTCCTTTGGTGGAGCGCCGACGATGGTCAAGAATCCATATTGCCAGCCCGTATGCCCAAGTTTGACTTCGTGAGCCTCAAAGCCGTCGGGGTAATCGCGAAAGCCGGGCTTGCCTTTCAAAACTTCGATGGCAGCGTCGGCATCTGCACGGCTGGCGTATATGCCGATGTGAAGTTCTGTATCCTCGCGGTCCTCATATTCGCGGGTAAACCAAAGGTCATAAACGAGTGTCATGATGGGTGAATATCACGCCCGCGTGACAAGCGGCAATCGCCCTTCTCACCACATATGGTTCATTCGCCGGAATCTGGCTGGTGCGACTGGCAATGACTGAATTGCGGACAGGCGGCCCATCTGAGATAACCGTCTAATGAAGTTGCATGACTCGGAAACTGAGAAGATATTCGCAGCAAAGATTGACGCGCAGTTCCCTTATGGCGACCGCGCCCACTCAAGCGACTTGATTCATGAGGCCGGACACATATCGCTGAATGCCTTGTTTTGCGTTCTAGATGAAATTTGTCGTCCTCCAAACGTTAGTGAGGTGACGAAGGAGCAGCAGTTTGAACTTCTCGAAATATGGTCGGCCTCTTTTGACCATGTCTTGAAGGCGCCACTCGCCCATTGCGCCCGTCAATTGATCAAGGGACAGTCGCTACCTTGGCGTGAGGTAGTGTATCTCATGGAAGAAATTGGTGCTTTCGAAGGGCAGCGCGCGGCTCTTTCAATTGCCTATTTCACTGGAGATTGCGACACGCTTGAGGGTGATTCAGCCTTGGATTTCGCCTACCAGAAGCATATCGATATTTGGGATCAAGCTGGCGTCTGAGAAAACTGCCTTCACCCCAAAAACCGCCACTCATCACCCCATCACAAACGCGTTCAGCTTGTTCCCGTCGGGATCGCGGAAATAACCCGCATAAAAGCCCTCGCCGCGGGGTCCCGGCGGGCCTTCACAGGTGCCGCCATTCGCCAGCGCGATGTCGTAAAGGCGCTGGACCTGGTCCTTGTCCTTCGCCTGCAACGCCACCATCACGCCATTGCCGACGCTCGCGGCATTGCCGTCGAACGGCTTGGTCAGTCCGATCCCCGCGGCGCCGCCCGGCTTGCCCCACGCGATGAAGGTGTCGAATTCCATCATCCGCGGCGTTTGGAGTTCGGCGGCGATCGCGTCGTAAAAAACGGCGGCCTTCGCCAGGTCGTTCGTTCCCAAGGTCACATAGCCGATCATGCCCGCCTCCCGATTCGCGTTGACGAGAACATAATAGGAACATTGTATCGTTTTGTCAAGCAAAAAGGGCGCCGGATCCGAAGACCCGACGCCCCTTGTTTCGCTCCCACGCGCCGCCTTATTTGATCCGCACCGCGATAAAGGCCGACGGATTGCCGCGGCGCAAAATCTCCAGCAGCACCGCGTCGCGCCCCGCGCTTTTGGCGTCGGCGACCGCCTTCGCCAGCGCTTCGGCGCTCGTCACCGGCACCCGGTTGGCGCTCAGGATGACGTCGCCGCGGCGCAGCCCCTTGCGGCCGGCATCGCTGTTCGCCGACGCGGCCCCGATCACCAGCCCTTTGGTGCCGGCATCGACCCCGACCGCACGCGCGATGTCGGGGGTGACGACCTGTACCGACAGCCCGAGCGATTCCTGGATCGCCTTGTCGGCGGCGCCGGTCGGATCTTCCGGCATCGTCTGTTCTTCTTCGGGGTCGAAATTGGTCCCGGCCAATTCTTCCTCGGGCGGACGCGTGCCGACCAGGACATTGAGCGTCAGCGGCTTGCCGTCGCGAATGATCTCGAGCGGGATGCGCGTCCCCGGCTTGGTGTTCGACACGATGTACGACAGCGTCTGCTGCGGCGTGACCTCGCGGCCGTTGACCTTGGTCACCACGTCGCCGCGGCGCAGCCCGGCCTTTTCGCCCGCCTGTCCCGGTTCGACGCGCTGGATGAATTCGCCGCGGTCCTTGGGCAGGCCGAGCGCCGCCGCCAGATCCTCGTCGACCGGTGCGATGCCGATGCCGAGATAGCCGCGCTGCGGCCGCTCGCCGGCGCGGAGCGCCTCGATCACCGGGATCGCCGCATCGGCGGGGATAGCGAAGTTGACGCCGATATTGGCGCCGACGGGCGAGATCAGCATATTGTTGATCCCGACGACGTTACCGCGCAGGTCGAACAGCGGACCGCCCGAGTTGCCGCGGTTGATCGCGGTGTCGGTCTGGATGTAACGGTCGTAGGCGCCGCCCTGACCGATGTTGCGCTGGACCGCCGAGATGATCCCCGCGGTCACCGTCGAGCCGAGCCCGAGCGGGTTGCCGATCGCGACGACCCAGTCGCCGACGCGGGCGGTGCTGCTGTCCGCAAATTTGACGAACGGCAGGCCGGTCGCGTTGATCTTGAGCAGCGCGAGGTCCGACGCGGCGTCGCGACCGACGATCGTCGCCTTATACTCGCGCTGGTTGGTCAGCGTGACCGTGACTTCGCTCACCGCCTCGCCGCGCGGTCCGCCCGACACGACATGGTTGTTGGTGACGATATAGCCGTCGGCCGAGATCAGGAAGCCCGACCCGCCGCCCTGCTGCTCCTGCGTGATCGGCTCGCGCGTGCCGGCAAAGGGATTGAGCCGGACGCCCAGCGTCACATTCTGGCGGGTCGAGATATTGACCACCGCGGGCTGCAATTGTTCGACCAGGTCGGCAAAGCTTTCGGGGGCGCCGGCGCGCGGCACGACCTTGGCGATCTCGCTGCCTTCATTCTGCGCGACCTGTGCGCCGACAGGGGATTGGGTGACCAGCGCCAGCGCGGTGCCACCCGCCAGCAAGGCCGAAGTGATGCCATAAACATAACGCACGATCGAAATTCCTCTTCGTTCTCGAAATTCTCGTTTACCCCGGCCGCCGGGCTGTGCGGCGCGGCGGCTGAACGGTGATTGAACATGAACGGGCGCTGTCGGTTCCATTCACCGGCACGCCCGCCGCGATCAACCGCCGCTGAAACGCTTCAGATATTCATTGTCGGGCGACATGATGATCGACGTCCCGCCCTGGTTGTTCTCGCCCATGAAGGTCTGCCGATAGCTCTGCATCGCGCGGTAGAAGTCATAAAATTCGGGATCCTTGCCAAAGCTGGCGGCATAGATGCGCGCGGCTTCACCATCGGCGTTACCGCGGATGATCTGCGCTTCCTTTTGCCCCTCGGCGCGGATCGCGGTGGCCTCCTGCTGACGGGCGGTGCGCATGCGGTTGTACGCCGCCTCGAGCGTCGCGCCTTCGGGCAGGTCGGCGCGCTTGATCCGCACGTCGATGACTTCGGCGCCATATTTGTTTGCCTCGCGGTTCAGCGCGACCTGGATATTATCCATCACCGCGCCGCGCTCGGGCGACAGCAGGGTGGCAAAGGTGCGCTTGCCAAGCTCGTTGCGCAGCGACGAACCGAGAATGGTCGCCAGCTGCTGCTGCAAACGCTCCTCGGTGCGGATCGCGGTGTACATGCGCACCGGATTGGTGATGCGGAAGCGCGCAAAGGCGTCGACCTGCAAGCGTTGCTGGTCGGTCGACAGCACCTGCTGGCGTTCCATGTTCACGCCCATGATGCGCTTGTCGATATATTGGATGCCGTCGGTGAACGGCACGCGCAGGACGAGGCCGGCGCCCGAGCTGCCGAAATCCTCGTTCGGCTTGTACCGGTTCACGGTGCGCTCGATCTCGCCGAAGCGCAGGATCAGCGCCTGCTTGTCCTCGGGCACGATCGCCAGCGACTGCGACAGGATGACGAGCAGCGCGACGATGCCGACGAGCAGGCGCACGGGGTTCTGGAGCAGCGAATTGAACATCATTCGCCTCCCTTCGTCGCCGCGGCCGGCGGGGTCGCCGCGATCCGTTTCTGCACCTCGTTGAGCGGCAGATAGGGGGTTACCCCGCGCGCTTCGACGACCGTCTTGTCGACATTCGACAACACATTCTCCATCGTTTCATAATAAAGCCGCTTGCGCGTGACATCCGGCGCCAGCCGATATTGTTCGTAAATCTGGTCGAACGCCGCGGTGTCGCCGCGAGCGCGTTCCAGCACCTGCTGCTGATAGGCGCGCGACAGGTTGATCGCCGATTCGCGCTCCTGCAGCGCTGCGGTGACCTCCTTGAACGCTTCGTCGACCTGGCTCGGCGGATCGGCCTGGCGGATCGCGATGCCCTGGATCGACACCCCGGCGCGATACTGGTTGAGCAGATCCTGCATCCGCTGCTGCACCTGCGCCTCGATCTCGACACGACCGGGGCCGATCGCATCGGTCAGGTTGAAGTTCGCCACGGTCGCGCGCATCGAACTTTCGGCCACTTCGCGGATCGTGCCTTCGGGATCGGCGAGCTGGAAAAAGAACAGCTCGGGATCGCGTACCGACCAGCGCACTTCATAGGCGAGGTCGATCAGGCTCTGGTCGCGGGTCAGCACGAAATTCTCGTCGGTCGCGTTGGGCGAGCCCACCGCCATCGTGCGGATCGCGCGGACGTCTTCCAGCCGGATGCGTTCGATCGGCGCCGGCCAGGTAAATTTCACGCCCGGACCGACGGTGCGCGAATAGCTGCCGAGCCGGGTGACGACGCCTTCCTTTTCGGGCGGGACGATGTGGAACGACGAAAAGATCACCCACAATAGCGCGATGCCCAGCACCGCCCATTTCCAGAACTTCGCCGAATCGCCCAGGTTGAACTGGCCGCTGCCGCCGCCCGAACCGCCGCCGCCGAACCCGCCGCGTCCCTTGCGCAGCAGCTCGTCGAGCGCCGAGGGGCCGCGCGGCTTGCGGCCGCGGTTGATGTCGATCGGATCGGGGGTGACCCACGGGTTGCGCGGGCCGGGCTTCTTGCCGTCGCCCGAACCGTCCCCATCACCGCCGCCTTTGGGGCCACTGCCCCACGGGCTGTTCGCCATCAGGCTGATCGCCTCGAAAAATTGCCGCAATCCCCTCGGGCTGCGGCGTTCGATATTGCCGTCGATTTTCTCGTTCATAACGCTTTTATAGGGGCGGCGCGCGCGATTAACAGGGGGTGCGCGCGAAAATGGGTGGCAATTGACCCTGACATGCCTATCTGCCGCGGACATGGCCGACCACAGCACCGCTCTCGCCCGCCTGTCCGACACCGCCGCCGCGCTCAGCGATGGCCGCACCTCGGGGCTGCGCCTGCTCGACGACAACGGATTGCTCGCGGTGGTGCTCGACGTGTCCGGACTGGCGACCGAAGACCGCAAACCGCTCGAGGACAAGCTGCGCGCGGGGCTGCTCGCCGAGCCGGGGGTCAGCGAAGTTCGCATCGCCATGACCGCCGAGAAGAAATCGATGACGATCATCGCGGTCGGCAGCGGCAAGGGCGGGGTCGGCAAATCGACGCTGGCTGCCAACCTCGCGGTCGCGCTCGGGCGCCGGGGCGTCAAGGTCGGGCTGGTCGACGCCGACATCTATGGGCCTTCACAACCAAGATTGATGGACAGCGAAGGCGTCAAACCCGAAGCGCGCGGGTCGAAACTCGCCCCCGTTCCCAACGCCTATGGCGTCCCGATGCTGTCGACCGGTCAGATCGCCGCGCCGGGCCAGGCGATCGCGTGGCGCGGACCGATGGCGGGGCGCGCGCTCGAACAGCTCGTCGACGCCAGCTGGGGCGACATCGACACGCTCGTCGTCGACCTGCCGCCCGGCACCGGCGACGTCCAGCTGACGATGATCCAGAAGCACAAGCCCGCAGGCGCGGTGATCGTGTCGACGCCGCAGGATCTGGCGCTGATGGACGCAACCCGCGCGGTCAGCCTGTTCGAACAGGCGGATGTGCCTATCATCGGTCTCGTCGAGAATATGGCGGGCTATGCCTGCCCGCATTGCGGCGAGGTCAGCGACCCGTTCGGCAGCGGCGGCGCCGAGGCGGCGGCGACGACGATGGGTCTCGACTTCCTTGGCCGCATCCCGCTATCGATGGGCATCCGCCTCGCCAGCGACGGCGGCGTCCCGCCCGCCGCCGGAACCGATCCCGCCGGTGAGCCATTCCATGCGATAGCGGCAAAGGTCGCGGCATGGCTCGACGCACGAAAGGGCAAATGATGGCGATCAACGACGAAAGCGAAATCCGCGACCTGCTCGGCCAGAAACGCCGCATTGCGGTGGTCGGCGCCTCACCCAATCCGGCGCGCGCCTCGAACGGCGTCCTCGCCTTTCTGGTCGCACAAGGCCATGACGTGATCGCGGTCAATCCGGGCCACGCGGGCAAGACGATCCACGGCGCGCCCGTCGTTGCGACGCTCGCCGACGTCGAACCGCCCGCCGAGATCGTTGATATTTTCCGCAACAGCGACGACGCCGGAGCGGCGGTCGACGAAGCGATCGTCCACGGCGCGAAGGCGGTGTGGATGCAGCTCGGGGTGATCAACGACGCCGCGGCCAAACGCGCCGATGCGGCGGGGCTGGTGGTGGTGATGGACCGCTGTCCGAAGATCGAGATTCCGCGGCTGAGGTTGCTGAAGTGAAGACGGCGCTGACCTTTGCCGCTGCCGCCGCGTTGACGGGCTGCGCGACGACCCCCGCCGCCAGCAATCCGCAGAATGAATTTTTCGCGGCGCTCACCGCCCATTGCGGCAAGGCCTATGCCGGTAAACTCGCCAGCAATCAGGACGCCGACGCCGATATGCGCGGCAAGGCGATGGTGATGCACGTCCGCCGTTGCACCCCCGACCGGATCGAAATCCCCTTCCACATCGACGGACTTGGCCCCGACGGCGGCTGGGACCGCTCGCGCACCTGGGTCATTACCCGTACCGCCACCGGCCTGCGCCTGAAGCACGATCATCGCCACGCCGACGGCAGCAAGGACGAGCTGACGATGTACGGCGGCGACACCGCCGATCGCGGCACCGCGGTGCGCCAGACCTTTCCGGTCGACGCCGAATCGATCGCGCTGTTCACCCGCACCGGGCGCAGCGTGTCGAACACCAACATCTGGTCGGTCGAAACCACGCCCGAGGGTTTTACCTATGGCCTGAGCCGCGAAGGGCGCGATTTTCGGGTGACCTTCGATTATGAGCAGCCGGTGGCGCCGCCGCCCGCGCCCTGGGGGTGGTAGGCCTTAATCACGTCATTGCGAGGAGCCGAAGGCGACGCGGCAATCCAGAGTATGCGTAAACCGCTCTGGATTGCTTCGCTTCGCTCGCAATGACGATAGAGGGTTGGGCTTCGATATCCGCCAAAAGCCTTTGCCACGCCGACTCGCCCCGCTTATCAGCGTCACCGATGGTGGGCATTCGCGACACGGCACTGAAAAAGAAATCGCGCCTGCCGCAGGTCAGCCGCCGCCAGATGCTGGTCGGCGCGACCGCGGCGGGCGGGCTCGCGATCGCGTGGAGCCTTTGGCCGCGCGATTATCAACCCAACCTGACCGCCGCCCCCGACGAACATATTTTCAACGCCTTTCTGAAGATCGGCGACGACGGGCGGATCAATGCCATCGTCCCCCAATGTGAAATGGGGCAAGGCGTCACGACGCTGTTGCCGCAAATCATGGCCGACGAGCTCGGCGCCGACTGGCGGACGGTCGCGGTCGAAACCGCGCCGATCAGCCCGCTCTACACCAACACCTTGCTGGTCGACGAGGACAGCGCGCTGTTCATGCCGCGCGCCGGCGTCCCCGATTTCGTCGCCGACGTGCGCGGCTGGGCGCGGCGTGAGTGGGCGGTGCGCCATGCGGTGATGCTGACCGCCAACAGCTCGTCGGTGCGGATGTTCGAGGAACCGTGCCGCGCCGCCGCAGCGCAGGCGCGCGCGCTGTTGATGATGGCCGCCGCGGCGCGCTGGGACGCCGATTGGCAGGATTGCGATACACAGGACGGTTTCGTCACGCTGGGCAAGAAAAAGCTGCGCTTCGGCGAAGTCGCTGCGGCCGCCGCACTGCTCGAACCACCTGCCGAACCGGTCTATCGCGCCAGCAGCGGCGATCCGCTTTATGGCAAGGAACTGACGCGGCTCGATTTGCCGGCAAAGGTGGACGGTTCGGCCAATTACGCCGGCGACATCCGCCTGCCCGACATGGTGTTCGCCGCCATCCGCCAGGGTCCGGTCGGCGCGACGCGGCTCAAAAGCATCGACCGCAAGGCCGGGATGGCCTCCCCCGGCCTGCTCCATGTCGTCACCCACGACCGCTGGATCGCGACCGTCGCGCGCAACTGGTGGGCGGCCAACCGCGCGCTTGATCGCTTTGCGCCGGTTTTCGAAACCGCCGGGGCGCCGGTGTCGACCGACCGCATGAACGCGGCGCTGAAACAGGCGCTCAAGGACGGGGGCTACCGGATTTCGCACAAAGGCGACGTCGCCGAAGCGATGACCGGCCGCAGCCGCATCACCGCCGAATATGCCGTCGCCCCGGCGCTTCACGCCGCCGTAGAGACGCGTACCGCCACCGCCGCGCCCGACGGCGCGCGATTGCGCGTATGGGTCGCGACGCAGGCGCCCGCGCAGTGCCGCGATGCAATTGCCGCCGCCACCGGATTGTCGCCCGGCGATGTCGTGCTGTTCCCGATGATGGCGGGCGGCTCGTTCGACGCCTGCCTCGACCACAGCGTCGCGGTGCAGGCGGCGATCATCGCGCTGCAGATCAAACGCCCCGTCCAGCTCGCCTGGTCGCGCGCCGAAGAGATCATGCGCCTGCCGCCCCGCGCACCGGTGCGCGCCCGGATGAGCGCGACGCTGAACGCTGCGGGCGGGATCGACGCGCTGGTGACGCGGATCGCGGTGCCGCCGACCAACCACGAGGTGCGTGCGCGGCTGTTCGACAATATACCCGCCGACGTCGCCCAGCGCGCCGCGGTCGGCAGCGCCGACGCCGCCGCGGTCGAAGGTGCGGCAACAAGCTATGCCATCCCCCACCATGCGGTCGATCATTGCCCCGCCGACATCGGTTTGCCGACCGGGCGCTGGCGCAGCAATGCCGACAGCTACACGGCCTTTTTCACCGAATGTTTCGTCGACGAACTGGCGGCGCGCGCCGGCACCGACGCGCTGTCCTATCGCATGGCGATGCTCGGCGACGCGCCGCGGCTCGCGCGCTGCCTGCTCACCGCGACCAGCCTCGGCGGCTGGGAAGGCGCGATGTCGGGCGCGGCGCAGGGGCTCGCCTGCCACAGCATGCGCGGCAGCCACATCGCGCTGATGGCCACCGCGCGGCAGAGCGAGCGCGGCCTGCAGGTCGAACAGCTGGTGGCAGTCGTCGACGCCGGACGGATCGTCAATCCCGCGGTCGCGCGGCAACAGATCGAGGGCGGGCTGATCTTCGGTCTTGCCGCCGCTGTCGGCGCGACAACCGATTATGCCGGCGGGCTGGCCACCGCGCGCCGCCTGGGTCAGCTCGGGCTGCCGCGCCTCGCGCAGATGCCGCAGATTCTGGTCGAGCTGGTCGAAAGCGACCGCGAGCCCGGCGGGCTGGGCGAGATCGCCGTCCCCGTCGTCGCCCCCGCGATCGCCAATGCGATGTTTTCCGCCACCGGTCGCCGCATCCGCCGCCTGCCGCTTTCGGCGAAACCTTTATGACCCTGCCCCCCGATCATCCCCCCGTCGCCGCGCCGCAAATCGGCGTGCTGCTCGTCAACCTCGGCACCCCCGACGCACCCGATGCGCCGTCGGTGCGCCGCTATCTGGCCGAGTTCCTGTCCGACCGCCGTGTCGTCGAAATCCCGCAAATCCTGTGGCAGCCGATCCTGCGCGGGATCATCCTGACCACCCGGCCCAAGAAGTCGGCGCACGCCTATGCGCAGGTGTGGACCGACGACGGTTCGCCGCTCGCCGCGGTCACCCGCGCGCAAAGCGCCGCGTTGCAGGGCGTGTTGGGCGATGCGGTGCAGGTCGCGTACGCCATGCGTTACGGCAAACCCGCGATCGGCCCGGCAATCGACGCGCTGACGGCGGCGGGATGCCGACGCATCCTGATCGCGCCGCTCTACCCGCAATATTGCGCCGCCACGACGGCGACGGTAGTCGATGCGGTCGGCGACCATCTCAAAACGCTGCGCTGGCAACCGGCGCTGCGCTATCTGCCGCCCTATCATGATGATGCCGCCTATATCGGCGCGCTGAAGGCGTCGGTGGAGGCGGGGCTGGCCGCGCTCGACTTCACCCCCGACGTGCTGCTCGCGAGCTTCCACGGCATGCCCGAACGCACGTTGCACCTCGGCGATCCCTATCATTGCCAGTGCCGCAAGACCGCGCGATTGCTGTCGGAAGCGCTCGGCCGCCCGGTCGAGGTCGCGTTCCAGTCGCGCTTCGGCCGTGCCAAATGGCTCGAACCCGCGACCGACACCCGGCTCGAAGCGCTGGGCAAGGCGGGCAAAAGCGTCGCGATCTTTGCCCCCGGCTTTTCGGCCGACTGTCTCGAAACGCTCGAGGAGCTGGCCATCCGCGGCAAGGAGCAGTTCGAAGCTGCGGGCGGTAGCCGCTTTGCCTACCTCCGCTGCCTCAATGCCGATACGCCGGGCATGGCGATGATCGAGGCGCTGGTCCGGCGCGAGCTCGCGGGCTGGCTGTAACGCCGCAAATGTCGCGCTTACCAACTGTTTAGGTCCGCCTGCTAATCTGCTCCGGCGCGGCGCCGAAATGGCGCCACGATGCGCGATTTGGAGGTTGGCGATGAACCAGGTTGAAACGGCAGCGCTGACGCTGGCCGCAGTCACGCTGGCCTTCGTCGCGCTCGTGCTCGCCATCTGGTGGCTGCGCCGACCGCGCGCCGCACCCGCGGCGCCGCGCGCGCCGCGCGACGCCCGCCTGCCGAAGCTGTCGTTCAAAACCAAGCCCGACACCGAAACCGCGCCGGTCGAGATTGCGGCCTCGCGGCTCGCCCGGATCAGTGGCAAGACTGTTACCGACCCGGTCGCTGCACCCGCCGACGAACCGCCGCTCGACCCATTGCCCGCCGCAGCCGAAGCGCCGCGCACGGTCGAGGCAGAGCTCGAAGCCCGGGCGGCGGCCGTCGAGGAGCAGGCGCACCGCGCCGACAGGGCCGAAAGTGTCAGTGTCCGGCTCGTCCCGCAAATTCCGCCACGCGATGCGATCCTGACCAGCAGCTGGCTGGGCGGACGACCGCGGCTGCCGGCCGGCATGGACTGGCCGCTGATCGACGGCGAACCTGCCGACTTTCTGGCGCAGGTCGATTGTACGCAGCTGCCGCCCGACCTGTGGGGCGGGGTCGGCCCGCGGCACGGGTCGCTCGCCTTTTTCATCCACCGGCGCGGATATCGGATGCGGGTGCTGCATCTCCACGATGCCGACATCCCGGTGCCGCCACCGCGCGCGCTCGACGACCCCGACGGCTGGCTCGGCCCGCACGGCGCGATGCGCTTCGGCGACCTCGATCCCTTTGCCATCCGCGCCTTTCCCGAATGGCCCGTCGATGTGGTCGCGGTACCCCCGGGCGGCGTCGATCCACGCGTTGAAACCGCCGACGGCAGGGCGGTCGCGGCGCTGTACGACCGCGGCTATGACATTGCCGACCCTGCCTTTCATCCCTTCGACTGGGGCAGCATGACGGCGATGCTGGCGGTGCTCGAAATGCGCCTCGACCGGTTGACTACCGATGCGCCCCCGCCCCCGGGCGCCGGCGCGGTCGACATCGTCGCCTTCGAACAGCGCGTCGCCGCCAATCGTGAAGCCCGCGCCCGCGCCGAAGAGATTATCGCGATCGTCCGCGAAAGCGCGGTCCGCGAAGCCTTTTCGGCGACCGATACGACCGCGGTGATGGCGGCGCTGCACGCGATCCACTGGGTCAAGACCATCCACCGCATCGATCCCGACACGGGTTCGGAGACGCGCGAAACGGTCACGCTGCCGCTGACCACCCATCGCGCCGACGCGCCGCTTTGGGTGCATGACTATCAGACGATCCTGTTCGACCGCGCCAAGCACGCCTGGTGCGCCAATCCGGACAATTTGTCGGCGCCGATGCGCGCCTTTTACGAACCCTGGTGGCAGGAACTGGCCGCGCGCGAAATGGCGGCGATGGGTCACGAGCCGTTCCGCTATATCCATGATTTCGACGAGGATCGCGACGCGGTGCTGATCGAACTGCCGACCAGCGGGCTGATGAGCCGGTTGTTCGGCGACAACGACCATCTGGTCGTCACGATCGACAAGGCCGATCTCGCGATCGGCGACTTCACCAAATTGCGCGTGCAGGTCAGCAACTAGCGACGGCCTACGCCGCTGAATAGCTTTGCGATTGACGTTCCGGTCAACTTGCAGCGCCCCGCACCGCGCCCTAGTCTGGCGCGACAATGATGTGGGAGAGCTTGATTCATGGCACGCGTAGCAATCGTCACCGGCGGCAGCCGGGGTATCGGGGAGGCGATCAGCCTTAAATTGCAGGAGCAGGGCGTCACCGTCGTCGCCAACTATGGCGGCAATGACGACAAGGCGCGCGCCTTCACCGAACGCACCGGGATCAAGACCTACAAATGGGACGTGGGCGACCATGAGGCATGCCTTGAGGGCTGCGCGCGCGTCGCGGCCGAGGTCGGCCCGGTCGACATCGTCGTCAACAATGCCGGCATCACCCGCGACGGCACCCTCGCCCGCATGAGCTACGATGACTGGCACGATGTGATGCGCATCAACCTCGGCGGCTGTTTCAATATGGCAAAAGCCACCTTTGGCGGCATGGTCGAGCGCGGCTGGGGCCGCATCGTCAACATCGGCTCGATCAACGGGCAGGCCGGGCAGTACGGCCAGGTCAATTATGCCGCCGCCAAATCGGGCATCCACGGCTTTACCAAGGCGCTGGCGCAGGAAGGCGCCAAGAAGGGCGTCACCGTCAACGCGATCGCGCCCGGCTATATCGACACCGACATGGTCGCGGCGGTGCCGCCGCAGGTGCTGGAAAAGATCGTCGCGAAAATCCCGGTCGGGCGGCTGGGCCAGGCCGACGAAATCGCACGCGGCGTCGCGTTTCTGTGCAGCGAGGATGCCGGGTTCGTGACCGGATCGACGATGTCGATCAACGGCGGGCAGCATATGTACTGACGATGGCAGGCGTGTAACCAAGGCGTTCGCGCAGCGAACGGCAAGGTTAGGCGCCGGTGCCGCAAAGCGGCAGCCATCGGCACGGCCAGCGGGGCGGCGATCCCAAAAGATCGCCAAACCCGTCTGACCCCCGCCTTCGCGGGGGCAAGCTGCGGCGGCTTTGCCGTCGCCGGTTTGGGCGCTAACGTCGGACTATGTCCGATGCCCTCCATCCCCCCGTCAAGCGCTCGGTCACCATCGCCGGTCACCCGACCTCGATCAGCCTCGAGCCGATGTTCTGGGACGCCCTCGAAGCCGAAGCCGCGCGGCAGGCGCTCCCCGTCAACGCGCTTGTCGCGCGGATCGACGTCGAACGGATGGAGGCCGACGACCCGCCGAACCTGACCTCGGCGATCCGGCAATGGCTATGGCGAAGAGGTCAGAGCGGGCGACCCTAAAGTCGACCAACACCGTAGATCGCGAAAACAGTGTATGCGGGCGTCACAGACCGTGGATCGACCGGACAGTTTTCGAATGTCAGGAACAACTGGGTGATACCCACCGACGCAAGTTTCGACTTCAGATGGTCGAGCTGTTGCGATCGTGTCGTGTCACGTGCAGGACCAGTAAGAAACGCCGGGCTACATATGACGGAGCCTCCGTCCCCATCGTTCCAATATTTGGGGATATTTCTGAGGTATTCGAGTTGCCGTTCATCCAGTTCGGTCGAGCCGTTCTCGAAATAGAAAAAATATGGTCCCGGCAAGGGGTTCCGTCCGGTCAAAGGAGGAACAGGCGGGTTCGTCCCCTGAGCACCAACCGGAGAACCAACGAATAAAACAAGCAACAAGATTAATGTGCGAAACATGCCGTCGATGGTGACTATCTTTCCAGGGGAAAGCAACCTTGACTAGTTCAGCAGACTGGCCGCCACCGCGGCCCCGAATGCCGCCCCTTTGTCGGGAGCATGATGCAGGAACAGCGAGGGTTCGATCAGCTCCAGCTCCATGATGTGCAGCTTCCCCGCACCGTCACCGACCATATCGACGCGGGCATAGACTGGCGGCGCGGGAGCTGCGGCCAGCGCGGCCGCGGCCAGCGTCTGCGCCGCGTCGTTCGCTTCCCACCCCGCCTCGCGCCCGCCGAATTGCTCCTGCACGCGAAAATCGCCACTGGCAGGCCGCTTGACGATCGCGTGGCTGAATTTGCCGGCAAAGAAGAACAACGAAAATTCACCTTCGGTCAGGATGCCCGGCATCAGCGGTTGGACCAGCCGGCGCTGGCCGAGCGCATCGGCGGGGATCGCGTCGCCTGCCGCAATGCGGTGGGTGCCATCGGCGCCGCCCGAGATCGCGGGTTTGACCACCACTTCATCAGCGCCTAGTTGGCCGCGGGCCGTGGCAAGGCTGGCATCGTCGAGCGCCGCGACCTCGACCGTCGGCACCACCGCGACGCCCCTGGCCGCCAGTTCGGTCAGATACGCCTTGTCGCTGTTCCAGCGCAGCACCGGCACCGGATTGGCGACCGGCAGGCGGTCCGCCTCCAGCCGACCCAGCAGCGCGTACCAGGCGGCGACATCGCGTTGATAGCCCCAGGCGAACAGCGGCAGGATCAGGTCATGACCCGACAGGTCGCCGGGATCGGTCCACACCCGCTGGTCGACGATCAGCCCCGCCGCGGTCAGCGCCGCCGCCTTGCGCGCAAAGGCGGGCTGCCACTTTTCATAATAGTCGGGCGCCGGGACGAGGATCGCGACGCGGGGTTGGAAGGGCATTACCGCCCCAGCAACCCGCGCGCCTGTCCGGCGATATGCGACAGCATCGCGCCATTCGGGTTCGGGATGGTCCGCGCGCGTTCCACGGTGGCGCGGAACTGTTCGACACGCGGGGCATGATCGGCCAGCCATTTGGTGACCGCCGCGTCAAGGTCGCCCTTGGGCAATCCCGCCAGGAAGCCAAGCCGCATCTGCTGGAAATCGCGCGCCAGGCTGTTGACCAGCAGGCGCTCCCACGGATCGGCGGGGCTCATATGCGCCGCCAGCGTCTGCGCCCAGTCGAGTCCCAGCGCTTCGCCGAGATGGGTGAAGGCGTGGGTCACCGCGACCTCGTCGTCGCCGCGCCGTTCGGCCAGGTCGACGATGCCGATCGCGCCGTCGGTCTTGAACAATCGTACCACCGCCGCCGTCAGCGCCTCGGGGGCGCCCGCGTCGAGCAATTGCTGGCTCAGCATATCCCACTGCCGCTTGACCGAGACACTGAGCAGCCCGTCGACGCTTTCGTTGAGGCGATCGACACCGGGCTCGAGCCGCGCGACGACCGGCCCCGGCTGCGACAGCGACTGCGTCACGCGCAGCAGGTCGGCCATCTGCGACGTCATCGCCGACGCGGCCTGCGCGAAGAGCGACAGTCGGATACCCTCGTCGACTTTGGCCGTGTCGAGTGCGGTCCAGATCGCCGGCAGGTCGAGCAATCGCTCGACCGCGACAAACGCCGCCGCGACATCGCCGAGCGCACAGCCTTCTTCCTCGACCAGTTCGAAGGGATGAACGATGCCCATGCGGTTGACGATGCGGTTGGCGATCTTGGTCGCGATGATTTCGCGGCGCAGTTGATGGTCGGCGATCGCCGTCGCAAAATCGCGCTGCATCTCGGCCGGAAACGCGGCGGCCAGATCGCTCGCCAGCGCGGGATCGTCGGGCAGGTCGCTGTTCTCGATCGCGTCCTGCAACGCCAGCTTGGCGGTCGACAGCAGCACCGCGAGTTCGGGCCGCGTCAGCCCGCGTCCCTCGGCCGAGCGGCGGAGCAGCTCGTCGTTCGCCGCCAGCCCCTCGACCTTGCGGTCGAGCCGCCCCGACGCCTCGAACGTCTCCATGATCCGCACCAGCGACGGCACCGCCGCCGATCCGCCCTTTTCGGCGATCGACAGCGCCAGCGCCTGCAACCGGTTATCCTCGAGCACCAGGTCCGCCACATTGTCGGTCATCCGGACCAGCAATGCGTCGCGGTCTTCCTGGCTGAGGCGTCCTTCGGCCATCTCGCGATTGAGCGCGATCTTGATATTGACCTCGTTATCCGAACAATCGACCCCGGCGCTGTTGTCGATGAAGTCGGTGTTGATCCGCCCGCCCTTCGTCGCAAAGGCGATGCGCGCCGCCTGCGTGACGCCCAGGTTCGCGCCTTCGCCCACCGCGCGGACGCGCACATCCTCGGCATCGACGCGCAGCGCATCGTTGGCGGGGTCGCCGACCTCGGCATTGTTCTGGCTTGCCGCCTTTACGTAAGTGCCGATTCCGCCGAACCAGAGCAGGTCGACCGGCGCCTTCAGGATCGCCGAGATCAGCGAACCGGGGTCGATCTCCGTCACCGACAGACCGAGCAACGCCTGCACTTCGGGGCTTAAAGGAATGCTCTTCTGGCTACGCGGGAACACGCCGCCGCCCTTCGAGATCAGTTTCTTGTTATAATCGTCCCAGCTCGACCGCGGCAGATTGAACATCCGTTCGCGCTCCTTCCAGCTTTTCGCCGGATCGGGATCGGGGTCGAGGAAGATGTGGCGGTGGTCGAAGGCGGCGCATAATTTGATCGCCTTCGACAGCAGCATGCCGTTGCCGAACACGTCGCCCGACATGTCGCCGCACCCGACGACGCGGATCGTGTCGGTCTGCACATCGACGCCCATTTCGGCGAAATGGCGCTGGACCGAAACCCACGCGCCCTTCGCGGTGATGCCCATCGCCTTGTGGTCATAGCCTTTCGACCCGCCGCTGGCGAAGGCATCGCCCAGCCAGAAGTCGCGCTCCATCGCCAGCGCGTTGGCGACGTCGGAAAAGGTCGCGGTCCCCTTATCGGCGGCGACGACAAAATAGGGATCGTCGCCGTCGTGGATCGCGACCCCTTTGGGATGCACGACCGTGCCGCCGACCAGATTGTCGGTGATCGACAAGAGCGAACGGATGAAGATGCGATAGCATTCGGTGCCCTCGGCGAACCAGGCATCGCGATCGATCGCCACATCGGGCAGCGCCTTGGGATAGAAACCGCCCTTGGCGCCGGTCGGTACGATCACCGCGTTCTTCACCCGCTGCGCTTTCATCAGCCCCAGGATTTCGGTGCGGAAGTCATCGCGGCGGTCGGACCAGCGGAGGCCTCCGCGCGCCACCGGACCGGCGCGCAGGTGAATGCCCTCGACGCGCGGCGAATAAACCCACACCTCGCGCCAGGGCAAGGGTTTGGGCAGGCCGGGGACGCGGCTGGAATCGATCTTGAACGCCAGCGCCTCGGCAGCAGCCGGTGCAAAGGCATTGGTGCGCAGCGTCGCGCCGATGACGGCATGGAACAGCCGCAGAATGCGATCCTCGTCGATCGACTTGATGTCGGCAAAGCCCGCCAGAATATCGGCGTCGAGCACCGCGGCGCGTTCGTCGTCGCGTTGCTTTGGATCGTGCAACATCTGGAACCGGTCGATCAGGGCTTTCGTCAACGTCGGCGCGTGGCGCAGCGCGCTGACCACCGTGTCCATGCCATAGGCCGAGCCACCCTGGCGCAGATAACGGAACCAGGCACGCAGCCAGACGATCGCATGCGGATCGATCTGGTTGGTCAGCACCAGCTCGTTGAACGCGTCATTTTCCGCCCGGCCGTCGAGCACCGCGGCGATCGCGCCTTCGATCACTTCGGTGTGGGGCAGCAGCGCCAGTTCGTCGACCGACGCGGGCAGACGCAGGGTGAAGTCGTGGATGACGATCGGCGGCTCGTCGCCGTCTTCGTTCCCGTGGGTGCGCGCCTGATGGAGGGCGGTGGGGATTTCCTCGAGCACCTCGAACCCGAAATGTTCGAGCGCGGGAACGACGTCCGACAACGCCAGCGGGCCGGCGGCGCTGTATACCTTCAGCCGCAGCCGGTCGTCGCCGTCGAGGCTCTTTTTGGCCAGCCGCACGCTGCGCGGACGTGTCGCGTCGAGGTCGCGCAGCCGCAATATGTCACGCGCCGCCTCTTCGGGGTTGTAAAGATTGCGGTAATTGGGCGGAAACATCGGCGAGAAACGGGCGGCGAGCGCCGCCGCGCGGCCCGGATCGCTGCGCTTGGCCAGCGCCGCCTCGACTTCGGGTTGCCAACCGCGCACCATTTGTTCGAGCTGGGCGTTGAGCGCCTCGGTATCGGGAACCACCCCGCCGCTGCGCAGGTCGAGCGTGTAGCGCAGCAGTGCCGCGCCGCCATCCTCGAGCACCATCGTCCAGCCGATGACCCCCGCCCTGGCTTCGCGCACCAGCATCGCCTCGACCGCGATGCGGCGACCGGTCGACACCTCGTCGCGCGGCAGCCAGACAAAGGCGAACAGATGGCGGCCGAGCGCGCTGCGCACCGTCACAATCTTGGGCCGCGGCCGGTCGGTGATCGACATCGAGGTCAACACCAGCTCTTCGAGCGAGGCACCGTCGAACGCAATCAACAGATCGTGCGGCAGCGCGGTGAGCGCATGCGCCAGCGCCTTGCCGGCGTGACCGGTCGGATCGAAGCCGAATTTGGCCATCAGCGTGTCGAGCTGCGCGCGCAGCACGGGCACCTTGGCGGGCGGGGTCGACAGCGCCGCGCTGGTCCACAGCCCGGCGTGGATCGACAGGCGATCGACCTTTTTGCCCTTCAGTTCGGGAACGATCACCAGGTCGAGCAGGACGCGGCGATGCACCGCCGACAGGCGGTTCGATTTGATCAGCAGCGGCGCGCGGCCACCGGCATCGAACCACGCAAAGGCGGCATCGAGCGCTGCCGGGGACAGCAGCTGGCTGTCGCTGCTTTCGCTGACCCCCAGCGGATCGTGGAGCCTGCCATCGCGCGAACGCCATTCATGGCCGAGCTGCGTCATCGCGCCACCTTCGAACCAGCGCAGCAATTCGGCGCCCTCGCCATCGACGCGCATCGCGGCATCGGCCAGCATCGCCGCGCGCATCGCACGCCAGTCGCGCACCGCGGCGCGTACGTCGCGCAGCGCCGCTTCAAGCGCATCCACAAGACGGCGGCGGGCCCGCGCGTCGCCGCGTTCGAGCTCCATGTAAATCACCGACTCGCGGTCGGGGCCCGTGCCCGCTTCGGTCAGATGCCCTTTGCTGTCACGCGCCACCGCCACGACCGGGTGCAGGATGCGATGCACCGCCAAGCCTTGCGCGGTGACCACCTGCGACGTCGAATCGACCAGAAACGGCATATCGTCGTTGACGATAACCAGCCGCATGCGGCGATCGGTGCCGTCGGCAGCCATCGGTTCGAGCAGCAGCGACGGAACGTCGGGATTCCGGTCGAGCGAGGCGCGTCCGACGAACTGGCTCGCATCGGCCAGCGCCGCCTTGTCCATGTCGTCGCCCTCGCCCGGCAACGCGCTGCCGCGCAGGGCGGCAAGGTAGGCGGCGGCGATTTTGGCGGGGATTTTTGCGGTGGTGGCGGTCGGCGTGTCCGTTTCCGGCGTGTCGGACGAATTCTGAGGCATAAGGTGCAGCATCCCGAACGAAAGTGGGGATCCCTGCCGACGATCGGCGGGGGTCCGTTCGCTGCCGCCCCCTATGCGCCTCTGCCGCGCGCGGCTCAACCCTCGTTCGCGAAGCCGCGTTAATTTATTTCAATTTCGGGTTTGTCTGTTGCGCGGGCCTCGCTCAGCCGGCGGTGATCGGCACCGCCTTGTGCGCCAGCTTGGCGACGAGCGCCGGATCGTCGGCGGCCTTGGCGACGATGCCGATGTGACCGCCTGGCATCGTCCGCGCGATCAGCACAACGAACTCGGCGTCGCCAGCATCATGTTCCAGGATGATCGCAGGGTGAGCGCTGCGGAGCGCAGCGAGCTTTTCGTCGCCGCGATCCGCCGCCACCCCATCGGGCTTGCGGCGCGCGCGCGCGTCCCTGACCAGCCCCTTCAGCCCGCCTGGATAGCGGTCGAGGTAGGCGGCAAGTTCGCCCTGTCCGACGCCCTGATCGCGGGCATGGCCCAGCACGCACGCATATTCGGCAAGCCGCGTCTTGTCGTACGCCGCACCGAACACCAGCTTCACCACCGGCGTCATCGGCGCCCGCGGCTGCGCCTTCAGCCCGGCATCGTCGAGCAGCGCGGCAAAGGCGTCGGGTTGCTGTTCGGCCGCCAGCGCGAAATCCCACGCCTTGGCGACCGCCTGATACAGCGCGCCGCGACTCCGGCTGTCGGCGGCGACCGCGCGTTCGGCGGTTTCGCGCGCCAGCGCCAGCCAGTCGGCGAGTTCGGCGTCGGCCGCGGGCGGTTCGAATTCCGCCTCGCCAACCGGCTCCGGCATCGCATCCTCGCCCGCGAGCGCCGCAAAACCCGGCGTCGCATCGGCCGACACATCGTCGTCCAGATGTTCGCTGTCCGGACCGTCAGCCCAGACCGGAACCGGCGCGGTCAACGGCGCGGCGCTGCGCAACGCCTGTTCGACCGACAATTGCAGTTCGGCCTCCTGGTCGGCGGGCGCCGCTTCCTTCCAGTTGATCACCCCCATGATGAAATCGATCGTGTCGTCGTCGGACGAAAAAGGCAGCAGGATGCCGCGGTACATGATCGTCAGCCCGCGGTCGTTGACGAACTCGGCCTCGAAGCCGATCGGGGCGCGGTTGGCGATGATCTGCAAATAATGATCGGTCAGCCGCGACAGCAATGATCGGCCGGGGATCTGGCTGATATAATGGACGTCTTCGCCGATCTGCGACTCGTCGCGCAGCCGTTCGCCAAGAAAAGTGATGCCGGGATTTTCGACCCCTGCGGTGAAATCGAGCAGCACCGAATGCGCGCCGAAATCGGCGCCTTCCAGATCGAGATCCTCGACCGAGGGATAGGCGCGGTCCGCCAGCAATGACGCCCAGTAATTATAGGCGCGGACCTGCATGCGCCGTTCGTCGACGCCGACCGACGCGGGCGCGTCGATCGCCGCATCGTCCTGATCGTGGCTGCCTGCCAACAGGCCGCGCATGCTGTCCATCATCTATCCCCAGCCGAAACCATCGGCGGGTTTTATGCACCAGAACTGGTAAAAGCGGCGTAAACGATCGCCGGACGCCTGGCGCGAACTTCCCGACTGGCGCTGGCCGCAGCCCTTGCCTCAATAAAGTTTCGGCCGCCCGGCGATTCATCGCCCGGCGGCCGATCGGGGGGAGAGCCCGTTTATGTACTAATTGGTATAGTAATCCGTCCTCGGTTCGTCAAGCACATATTATACCGGTTGGTACAATTTTTTCAGCGGCCGGGCCACAGCTTCAGACTGGTTTCGACCAGCCGTTCGAGCTCGGCGCGCGTGGCGCCGGCACCGGCCTGGACTGCCATGCCCTGGTTCACCGCAATCAGGAACTGCGCCAGCCCGTCGGGATCGGTGTCGGCAGGAAAGTCGCCCGCGTCGCGTGCGCGGGCGAAACGCTCGCGCATCGCCTGCTGGATTGCCGCGCCGCGCGCAACCACGGCTTCGCGAACGCATTCGGCCTCCGCACCGCAGGCCACCGAGTTGATGACTTCCAGACAACCGTTGGGATTGTCGGGACAACTGTAAAGATCGAGCGCGCCGTACATCAGCCGCTCGGCCACCCCGCGGGCGGTGGGTGCTTCGAGCGCCGCACGCATGAAATCGGCCTTTTCGCGTTCGTAAAGGTCGAGTGCCTTGTTGAACAACGCTTCCTTGTTGCCAAAGGCGGCGTAAAGGCTGGGCTTGGTGATCCCCATCGCCTCGGTCAAATCGGCCATCGACGCGCCTTCATAGCCCTTCGACCAGAATACGCGCAGCGCCGCCGCCAGCGCCGCATCGACGCAGAACTCGCGGGGACGACCTTTCGGCGCCGTGGCAGCATCGATTTCCATAACGGCTGGTATATAAGTGACCGGTCACAAAAAGTCCAGCGCAGCGAACGATGCGGCCGATATTCGCAGGATCGGCGTGAAGCTGGTTCCGGACTTCCCGGTTTGATGGCGCTTCGTCACGACACGGACAATGATCGCCGCGACCTCACTGTCAGCCTCGGCATGCAAATCGGCAACCCCTGCTCAGGGCGCATTGCCATATTCGAGGACCAGCGCCGTCCCGCCAGGTTTGAACACGAACGCAAGCGGTCAGATTCAGTTCGCTATATCCAAACGAATCCTCCGTGCCGGGGTCGGCACCCTTATGCGGGGGAATCGACGAAGCGGCGGCGCCCAACGACGATATCAATGATGCTCATATTGTTTGAGCGCTGTCGCACGGTCATAGGGCGTCAACTCGTCGATGCGGCGCTGCTCGATCTTTTCCAGCCAGTTGGGATCGGCGAGCAAGACCCGGCCGAGCGCGACGAGGTCGAATTCGCCGCGCTCAAACATCGCGACCAGATCTTCGAGCCGACCCAGCATCGGCGAAGAAATGCCCTCGACGAAATCCTGCATCAGGTCGCGGTCCATGCCGATCGACCCGACGGTGATCACAGGCTTGCCGGTGACTTCTTTGATCCAGCCGCCGAGATTTTTGGCATCGCCCTCATATTCCGGCTCCCAAAAGCGGCGCTGCGAGGCGTGGAAGATATCGACGCCGGCGCGCGCCAGCGGGTCGAGCCAGCGGTGCATTTCGTCGGGGTCGCGCGCGAGCTTCACGTCATAATCATAGGTCTTCCATTGCGAGACGCGGAAAATGATCGCGAAATCGTCGCCGACTGCGGCGCGGCAGGCGGCGACCACTTCGGCGGCGAAGGTGGCGCGATCGGCGATGTCCGGGCCGCCGTAACGGTCGGTCCGCAAGTTGGTCTTGTCCCAGAAGAACTGGTCGAAAATATAGCCATGCGCGCCGTGCAGTTCGATGGCGTCGCAGCCGATCGCTTTCGCCGCGCGCGCCGATTCGGCGAAGGCGGCGATCGTGTCGGCGATATCGCGGTCGGTCATCGCGCGGCCGCCGGGAACGCCGGGACCGGCAAAGCCCGAAGGGCTGACCAGTTCGGCATGCGGGGCGTCGGGATAGTTGAAATCGATGCAGCCACCGACGTGCCACAATTGCGGGACAAACATGCCGCCCTCTGCGTGGACCGCATCGACTGCCGTCTTCCAGCCGGCGAGCGGCTCGTCGCCGGCGAACAGGGGCACCGTGTCCGCGGCGACGGTGTGATCGATCGCAACGCCCGTGCCCTCGGTAATGATCGTGCCGATCCCTGCGGCGGCGCGGCGACGGTAATATTCGGCGCCTTCGCCCGTCAGCACGCCGCCGGGTGCGAAATAGCGCGACATCGGCGCCATGCAGAACCGGTTGGGCGCCTTCAGCGACTTGCACGTAAAGGGCGCGCGGAGGGGGGCGAGCAGGGCGGCAAGATCATCGAGCGGCGGGGTCATCATCAGGCAAGCTTCCTCACAAAGGCGAGCAACGCCTCGTTATACGCGGTGGGTGCTTCGAGCTGCGGCGAATGGCCGGTGTCGAGCGTCAGCAATGTTCCATTTCTTGCGCAATTCGCAGCGAAGCCGGCAATCGCCGGGTCGGCGATGCTGTCCTTTGCGCCGCCGATCGACAGCACGGGAAAGGCGAAGGATGCCAGCAGGTCGCGCTGGTCGAGAGTGGCGAGCCCGGCGAGGGTTTCGCTCGCGCGTGGCCCTGTGGCGAGGAAGCCGCGCTCGACCCATCCGATCATCGCCTCACTCGCGCCTTCGCCCGACGCGCCTTCGGCCAGTGCGCGGAAAAAACCGGGGCGGTCAGCGGTAATCGCGGCGCCGATACCGAGCACGTCTTCGGGCAATCCGCCGTGCGGAAAATCATCGCCCTGCACATAACGCGGCGAGGCACCGCAGGTCAGGACCAGGCCCGCGACGCGATCGTCCAGCAAATCGGCTGCGGCGACGGCGACGGCGCCGCCCAGCGACCAGCCGTTGAGGACGATACGCGATGCGCCGCAACGCTCGACGATCGCCGCGACATCGCGCGCGATCGCATCGATCGACATATCGGTAAAATCGCGATCGGAGCGGCCGCAGCCGCGGTGATCGACCACGATCGCTCCATGACCGTCGGCCAGAAGTGCCTCGACCGCCGAGGCCCAATAGTCGCCCGACATGCCCCAGCCGTGGATCAGGACGACCGGCAATTTAGCCGCGCGGTGATGCTCGTAATAGACGCGGCCGCCGCCATCGGTTTCGAGATAGGCCATAAACGCTCCTATGCGGGCGGCGACAGCGTGACGCCGGGTAGCGGGTTGAAGTGATACATCTTCACCTTGCGGTGCACGATCTTCCACACCCCGTCCCGCCGTTCAAATGTGTCGAAATAGCTGGCGCTGACCGTTTGCGCCTGTTCGTCGGCGGTGGTGCCAATGCAATCGACGTCGCATACGCCGGTGGCGCGGTCGTCGCCGTCGAAGGTGATGACGAGGTTCGTGGTGAAGTGGCTCGACGCGAGCCAGGCGGGCCAAAGGATGTCCTTGGTGACATGCGCTATCCCCTCGTTGCCTTCGAATTTGCCGAAGGGCGGGCCGATGTCCCACACCGCGTCGGGCCACCAGATCGCGCTGAAACGGTTCCAGTCACGCTTGTCGAAGCCATGGCAATAATCGCTGACCAGATCCTGCATGGCAAAGCGGCTTTCGATGCGATCGAGACGCTGTGCGAAGTCGGTAGCTTGGGTCATATCGGGCTCCTTGTGCCGCGGCGCATCAATCAAGGTAGGCGGCAAATTTCTCGCGCGCTGCGGCGAGCCGCGTCGGCACATGATAGCTGGGAAAAGGGCCGTCGAACGGAACGACGTCGCGCAATATATCCTTGGCGACGCCCACCTTGTGGACCTCGGTCGGGCCATCGACGATCCCCATTTCGGGGACATATTGCCACATATCCATCAGCGGGGTTTCGTTCGACATGCCGAGCGAGCCGTGAAGATGGAGCGCGCGATAAACGACGTCCTTGAGCACGCCGGGCATCGCCGCCTTGATCGCGCTGATCTCGCGCCGCACCGGCCGCGTATAACTTTTGTCGCGGTCGAGCAGCCAGGCGGCGTAGAGCACGTGCAGGCGGAATTGCAGGATCTGGGTGTAGCTGTCGGCGATCTTTTCCTGCACCATCTGCTTGTCGGCCAGCCTTTCGCCCTTCGTCGTGCGGCTGACGACGCGCTCGGTCATATAGTCCATCGCCTTGTTCAGCATGCCGACGGTGCGCATCGCATGATGGATGCGGCCGCCGCCGAGGCGCGACTGCGCGACCTTGAAGCCTTCGCCGACCGGGCCGAGGCGGCTCGCCTCGGGCACGCGGCAGTCGGTGAAGCGCAGATAGCCATGAACGCCGCTGCCGATCTCGTCCTTCGGCCCGACCGCAGTGTTGCGCACGATTTCTAGCCCCGGCGTGTCGTGGGGGACGATCAGCATCGTCGAGCCCCGATGCACCGGCACGTCCGGGTCGGTGATGACCATCACGATCAGGAATTCGGCGATGCAGGCGTGGCTCGCAAACCATTTCTCGCCGTCGATCACCCATTCGTCGCCGTCGAGGCGCGCCTGGCAGGTGAATTCGCCGGGATCGGCGCCGGCCTGCGGCTCGGTCATCGAATAGCAGGAGACGATTTCGCCATCGAGCAACGGCTGAAGATATTGCGCCTTCTGCTCCTCCGTGCCGAAACGCGCCAGGATTTCGGCATTGCCTGTGTCGGGTGCCTGCGTTCCGAACACAACCGGGGCAAACCTGCTTCGTCCGAGGATTTCGTTCATGAGGCCGAGCTTTACCTGGCCGAATCCTGCGCCGCCGAGTTCCGGGCCGAGATGACAGGCCCATAGGCCTCGCCCTTTGACGATTTGCTGGAGCGGACGCATGATCTTGCGCGCCTTGCCAGCCGGATCAAATGGGTCTGCTGGCCCGCGAAATACGAGGTCGAGCGGCTCGACCTCCTCGCGCACGAACGCAGCCATCCAGTCGAGTTGGGCCTGAAATTCGGGGTCGGTCGAAAAGTCCCAGGCCATCAGCAGTTCATCCCTTCGCGCGCCCCCACGATCACTGACCCGCGTACCAGGCGCCATCGACCCACAGTTCGGCGCCCGACACATATTTGGCTTCGTCGGAGGCGAGGTACAGGCTGGCGTAGGCGATATCCATCGGATCGCCGACGATGCCCATCGGGATCGACGCCTTGATCGCGGCGTCCTGTTCGGGGGTGATGTCGCCCAGGATCGGCGTCTTGATCTGGCCGGGGAAGATCGTGTTGACCCGAATACCCTGCTTGGCGAATTCGAGCGCCCCCGCTTTCCCCATCACGCGCACCGCGGCCTTGGAGGCGTGGTAGGAAATCGCGTTCGGGCTGCCGATCAGGCCATAAAGCGAGCTGATATTGACGATGGAAGCATTGCCTGTGGCGAGCAGCGCGGGGGCAGCAGCCTTCATCCCCAGAAAGACCGCGGTCTGGTTGATCGCGATCATGCGGTCCCAGCCCTGCCGGGTCTCATCGACGATGCCGCCGGGGTGGAAAATGCCGGCATTGTTGACCAGCGTCGTCAGCTTGCCGAACCGCGAAACGGCGTCGGCAACGGCGTTGGCCCAATTGTCGGCATCGCTGACGTCGAGATGGATGAACGCTGCCTTGCCGCCTTCGCTGGTGATCGCAGCAACAACCGCTTCGCCCTTTTCCGCCTGTACATCGCCGATCAGCACCGACGCGCCTTCGCGGGCGTAAAGGATCGCTTGCGCTTCGCCCAAGCCGCTCGCGCCGCCCGAGATCAACGCCGACTTACCGTCCAGCCGGCCTGCCATTCTGCACTCTCCCAATCCGTCATTATCATTGCGAATCTTGTTACACACTTACTAGATTAGAACAAGCAACAATATGTATATGAGATCATAATCTCATAATTAGGTCGAAAAATCATAATGATAGGTTCTTGAATTTTCAAATTGGAATCTGCTCAAATAAAATTTGCTTGTCGAAAGCAAGCAAGTGCGTCAATCTGACGTCGGAGCGTGACTCGCGATGCCTGCACAAAGCATTCGCGAGAAAATCATACGCCCGTCGATGGGAGAGAAATGATCATGACCGATCGCGTCAAAACCGCGAGCCTGCTCGCCACCGCTGCAATGATAATCTGTCCGGCATCGGCCGCGAGCGCGCAGGAAGCGAGCGGCCAAGCGTCGGCGGCATCGTCCGGCGGGCTCGAAGAAATCGTCGTCACCGCGCGCAAGCGTGAAGAAAGCATGCAGGATGTGCCGGCGTCGATCAGCGCATTGTCGGCGGGCGAGCTGGACCGGCGGTTCGATTCCGACGTGCGCGACTTTGCCGATTCATCGCCGAACATCGTGATCGACGATACGCAGCAGGGACCGGGCGGCGTTGCCGCGGTCTATATTCGCGGCATCGGCGTCGCCGACGTCGAAAAATCGGTCGACCCCGCGGTCGGCGTGGTGTTCGACGATGTCTATATCGGCCAAAGCTCGGGCAGCTTGCTGAAAGCGATCGACATCGACCGTGTCGAGGTGCTGCGCGGGCCGCAGGGGACGCTGTTCGGACGCAATGCCACCGGCGGTGTCATCAACCTCGCCCGCTCGCGCCCGACCTATGATCTTACGGGCAAGGCGCGGCTCACCTATGGCCGCTTCGACACCTGGAAGATCGAGGGTGTGGCCAGCACCGGATTGTCCGAAAATGTCGCGGTCAAGGTCAGCGGCGCTTATGAAAAGTCCGACGGCTACATCTATAACCGCGTGCAGGACCAGCCCGGCCAGCGGTCGAAATTCTACGCCCTGTCGGCCGCTCTGCTGTTCGAGCCGACCGACAATCTCGACATCCAGCTGAGCTATGATCATCAAAAGACCAAGCAGGATCCGCCGCAGTTGCTCGCGGTGAACCGACCGACCGACCTGTTCTGCGTCGCCTATGCCCAATGTTCGCCGTCACCGGGCGTCCCGACGTCGGGCGACCGTTATGTCAGCGTGTCCGACGGGCGGCTGGAGCGCAATGCAACGTTCAAGCTCGACATGGCGATCGCCAAAGCGACCTATGATGTCGGGTCCGACATGCAGGTCGACTATATTTTCGGCTGGCTGAAAACCGACGAAGAAATCAACCAGGATTTCGACGCCGGACCGCAGACGCTGTATCACACCGACCGGCCGGCACGCTGGCGCCAGACGACCAACGAACTGCGCCTGACCAAGGGAGGAACGGGTCCGCTGACATTCGTCCTCGGCGCCTATCTGTGGGATTCGCGCTACACGATCAACCTCAAAAACTATATCGGCTTTGCCGGTCCGCCGCTGCTGACCAGCGCGCAGGACGTGACACAAACGAACAAGTCGTGGGCGATTTATGGCGAGGCCGATTACGAGATTTTCGACAAGCTGACGCTGACCCTCGGCGCGCGTTACACCAAGGACCGGAAGTCGAGCATCGTCAACGATCTGCCGGTGCTCATCTACGGCACCACGGTCGAAGCGAATCCCATTGCGACGCTTCCGGGATCGATCGTCATGGCTGCCCCGGTGAAGGAAAGCTGGAAGAAATTCACCCCGCGCGTTTCGCTGCGGTATGAACTGACCGACGAAGCGATGGTCTATGCCCTGTGGTCACGCGGCTATCGCGGTGGCGGGTTCAACGGGCGTCCGGCGACCATCGGCGCGGCGACCATTCCTTATGATCCCGAAACGCTCGACAATTATGAGGCGGGCTTCAAGACCGAGTTTGCCGGCGGACGCGTGCGCCTGAACGGGGCGGCGTTCCTGATGAAATACAAGGATATGCAGCAGGATCTGGACGTTCCGGCGCCCGGAACCTCGACGGGCCGTGAAAACCGCACGATCAACGCCTCGTCGGCGGAGTTCAAGGGGGTCGAACTCGACCTGACCGCGCGCCTGTTCGATGGTTTCACGCTCAGCGGCAACCTCGGTTATCTCGACGCAAAATATAAGGACTTCTTTGGCGACATCTACAGCACCGGTACACCTGTTGATGCGTCGTTCCTGAAAATCCGCCGCGCGCCGAAGTGGACGTGGAGCCTTGGCGCGATCTACGAAGCCGATATCGGCAGCAATGCCTCGGCGTGGATCGCGGGCGACGTCCATTATATCGGCGGGCACGAGATTACCTTCCTCAACAACCCGAACCTGCGCAACAGCGGCCAATATCTGGTCGACGCGTCGATCAACGCGCGGTTCAACCAAACCACGGTCAGCCTGTTTGGCAAGAATCTGGCGAACGAAAAGGGCTGGACGATTGGCTATGACGTGCAGGGGGTGTGGAGCTATGCCGCGCCGCGCCCGCGGCGGACATGGGGCGTTGCCGTGACCCAGGCCTTCTGAATAGCGCTGCACATGACGACATCGTCGACAACTGAACCACGCCGATGGGTGGTTACCGGCGCATCGCGAGGCCTGGGCCTCGCGATCGCCCGGCTGGCCGCCAGCAAGGGTGATCGCGTGGCCCTGATCGCGCGCGGTGCGGATATCGATGCGCAGGCGAAAGCACTCGGCGGCGAGGCCATCGGCCTGGTCGCCGACGTGACCGATCCGGCGTCGGTCACCGAGGCGTGCGCCGAGGTCGCCCGGCAATGGGGCGGTATCGATGTCCTGATCAACAACGCCGGCCTGCATCGCGGCGGGCTTCTCGGCTCGCTGGCGCAGGACGACTGGCAGGCCGTGCTCGACACCAACCTGTCCGGCCCGCTCCACTTTGTGCGCGCCGCCCTGCCCTATCTGGGCGAGGGCGGATCGATCGTGAATATCGGCGCGGTCGTCGGGCTGCGCGGTTTTGCCGGCGATGCCGCTTACGGGGCGTCGAAGGCGGGGCTGGCGGGACTGACGCAGGTGTTGGCAGTGGAGCTGGCGCGGCGCGGGATCCGGGTCAACCTGGTGATTCCGGGCATGACGTCGACCGAAATGACCGCGGGGATACCGGCGCGCGCCAAGGCCAAACTGGTGGCCAGCATTCCGCTGGGCCGCGAAGGCACCGCCGAGGAGCTCGCCGACGTCGTCTGGTGGGTGGCCGGGTCGCCCTATATGACCGGCTCGATCATCTCGAACGACGGCGGGCTGCTGTGCAGATTGTAAGCGATCCGGCCGAGCGGTTTGCCCGCTGGCTGGACCGTGAAGCCGGGATTGCCGAAGCGCGGATCGTCCGCCGACTGACGGGCGGGAACGCGAACGTCACCAGCCTCGTCGAAACGGCGAGCGGTCCCATGGTCCTTCGGCATCCGCCCGCCGATACCGTGTCCGACCTTGCCGGTGCAGGCATCGCGCGCGAATTTCGCTTCATCTCAGCGATCGCGGGTAACGCGCCGGTGGCCGAACCCGTTCTGTTCTGCGATGATCCGGACGTGCTCGGCGCACCGTTTTCGCTGACCCGCTTTGTGAGCGGGATGGCGATTACCGACATGTTGCCGCCCGCCTATCCGAACACCGTCGATACACTCGATGCCGTCGGTCACGCGCTGATCGATGCGCTCGCCAGCGTCCATGCGATAACGCCGGTTCCCGCCGAGCTGGGCGACGTCGACAAGGCGCGAACATTTGTCGTGCGTCAGATCGAGCGCTGGCGCGCGGTGCGATCGGCGCACGCCGTCCGCGACCTGCCGCTCATTGAAACGCTCGGCGCGTGGCTCGTGGCGAACGCGCCGCCGCCCGAAGCGGTGCGGATCGTCCACTGCGACTATCACCTCGACAATGTGCTGATGGATCCCGTTGTGCCAGAAGTCAGGGCGATCCTCGACTGGGAAATGGCGACGGTGGCCGATCCGATGGTCGACGTCGGACTGGTCACCGCGATGTGGAATCGCGATGAAAGCCTGCCGCTCGGTTTCGCCTTTGTTCAGCGCGTGTCGAATGTCGCCGGGGCAGTCGAGGGCCGCCATCTCGCGCAGCGCTGGTCGCGCGCTACGGGGCTGTCGATCGACCATCTGGGATATTTCCAGGCCTTCGCGCTCTGGCGCCTCGCGGCGATCGTCGAGGGCGCCTATGTGCTGTTTCGCGAAGGGAAGGCCGACGGCCCCTATGAGCGCGGGCTCGAGCAGGACGTTCCCGCCTTGCTCGACGCAGCGCGGCGGATCGCGGCAGGCGGGGGGATGGCGTGATGGACGCCACCATGATGCACGAGCCGCTGGGCACCGCAACGATCTTTGCGCACGGCGAACATATCCATGCGACCAGCCGCATCGGGTTGTTCGACGGCGAGCAAGTGACGTGGCGCAGCTATGCCGAAACCGCCGAACGCGCCCGCCGTCTGGCCGCGGCGTTGCGGGCCGCCGGCGTCGTGGCGAACACCCGTGTCGCGACGCTCATCTGGAATGATTTTGCGCATTTCGAGGCCTATCTGGCGGTGCCGGCGATGGGCGCAGTCCTCCACACGCTCAACCTGCGGCTGCACCCCGATCAGCTGCGTTTCATCATGGCGGATGCCGAAGACGCTTTTCTGATCGCCGACGGCAGTTTGCTGGCTGGGTTGGTCCCACAGATCAATTCGCTGGAAAACTTGGCGCAGGTCATTGTCACCGGGGACACTGAAGGGCTATCGGGGCTTGCGAAGCCTTGGGCTGCTTATGAGGCGTTCATTGCCGAACACGCGCCGCTCGCCAATTTTCCGGAGGTGGACGAGACCGCCGCCGCGGCGACCTGTTACACGTCGGGAACGACGGGCGATCCCAAGGGCGTCGTTTATTCGCACCGCACGATATTCCTCCACAGTCTCGCTTCGATGGCCGCCAACGCCTTTGCGCTCAGCGATCGCGACACGATCCTGCTGATGCCGCCGATGTTTCATGCCAACGCGTGGGGGCTGCCCTATTCGGGTTGGCTCGCGGGCGCCGATTTCGTGCTGCCGGGCCCGCATTTGCAGCCCGAGGCGATCCGCCGGATGATCCGCGCCGCCGCGCCGACCTTTACCGCGACCGTGCCGACCATCCTCAACGACCTGCTGCGCGCCGACGCGACCGACCCTGTCGACATGAGCAGCTTTCGCGTCATCGTGGCGGGCGGATCGGCGGTTTCGGAAGGGCTGATCGCCGATGTCGAGCGCCGCTGGAACATCCCGCTTATTCAGGGCTGGGGCATGACGGAAACGAGCCCTTTGTGCGTCCTCTCGCATCCCCCCGCCGATGTTGCGTCGGAGGAGGCGCGCCGTTTACGCGCCAAAAGCGGACGTCCCGTTGCCGGGGTCCGGGTGCGGCTGGTCGACGATCAGGACAGGCCGGTTGCCGAGGACGGCAAGAGCGTCGGCCGCCTGCAACTGCGCGGGGCGTGGATCGCGCGCGGCTATCACCGCGGCGCGGGGGCGGGGGTGCTTACCGACGACGGCTGGCTCGACACCGGCGATGCCGGGACGATCGACGCGCGCGGCTATGTTCAGGTCACCGACCGGCTGAAGGATCTGATCAAGTCGGGCGGCGAATGGATTCCTTCGGCCGAGCTGGAGAACCATATCGCCAGTCTGCCCGGCGTTGATTTGGCGGCGGTGATCGGGGTTGCCGATCCGCGCTGGGAGGAACGACCGCTCGCGATCGTCACCACGCCCGACGGCATTCCCCCTGATTTCGCGCGCCTGCGATCGGCATTGCAGGGCCGGGTCGCGCGCTTCTGGATTCCCGAATATTGGGCGCATGCCGACACGCTGCCATTGACCAGCGTCGGCAAGATTGACAAGCAGGCGCTGCGCGCGGCCGTCGCGACGGGCAAAACGGCTTTTGAAAGGATTGATGAATCTTCATGAACGCGCCGTCGTCGATGAAAGGCAAGGCCTCGCTGCGCGAGGTGACGGAGGTCCATCCCACACCCGCCAAGGTGCGCGCCAAGCCGCGCGCTGTTCGCCGCACACAGGCCGAACGCACCGCGCTGTCCGACGCGCGGATGTTCGACGCGGCGATGCAGTTGATCGTCGAGCAGGGAACGCACGCGACCACGCTGAAGGAAGTGGGCGAGCGGGCCGGCTATTCGCGCGGCCTCGCGTCGAGCCGTTTCGGATCGAAGGACGCGTTGTTCGGCCAGCTGGTGCTGCACTTCAACACCAGCTGGACGCGCGAACTGGCGAACAAGGTCGGCACCCGCGGCGGCGCGCAGGCCTGCCTTGCCGCCTTGCGCGCGGTCGAGGGGTTTCTGGCGAGCCACTCGGGTTACATGCAGGCGATGTATATCCTGTGGTTTGAATCGATCAGCTCCCACAATGACGTGCGCGACCATCTCGCCGCCTATCACGAAATCTATCGCAGCGACGTCGCCCATTGGGTGGAGGAAGGTATCGCCAGCGGCGAGATCGACGCGTCGGTCGATGCCGAATGCTATGCTTTCGGCTTTTGCAGCTTCATCTTCGGGACGATCTATCAGTGGCTCGTTGCGCCTGACAGCGTCGACCTGCCGAAACAGTTCGAGGCCTTTCGCCGCTCGACCGCGAAAGCCTTTGGAATCCCCTACTGATTCGCTTGTCCCGATCACGATAAAAACTGACTAAGCCAAAGGCTTATGCGTCAGATTTTGCGCTTGATTTGCCATTTGCTAGACGCTAACAAATAAATGTGAGATGCCGATGACGGCACCCGAAAATGTGGGAGAGTTGGCATGGCCAAGGCTGTCGACCGGTTGCGGAGCATGTGGGGCCATCGGGCCGCCATGTCGGCGTCGCCGCGCGCGGCCCGGGGCTGGCCCGAATCTCGCATCGCCGAAAAGCGGGACGGATGAACCGCGCAGATCGTATCGATGGCGATTTGATGCGACCGGTGCTCGAAGGCGTGCGCGTTATCGAACTGGCGGGGATCGGCCCCGCACCCTTTTGCGCCATGATGCTTGCCGACCATGGCGCCGAGGTGATCCGTATCGACCGACCCGGCGGCAGCGATCCGCTGGCGCAGGACCAGCGGCGCGATGTGCTGCTGCGCTCGCGACGGTCAATCACGCTCGACCTCAAGCGTCCGGAATCCGTCGAAATTGTTGCCAGGCTGGTCGAAACCGCCGACGGCCTGATCGAAGGCTTCCGCCCGGGTGTGGCCGAGCGACTGGGTCTTGGTCCTGATATGTTGATGCGTCGCAATGCGGCGCTGGTGTACGGGCGGATGACCGGTTGGGGACAGGAAGGGCCCTTGTCCGACAAAGCGGGCCACGACCTCAACTATATCTCGCTCAACGGCTGCCTCGGCGCGCTGGGCCCGGAGGGCGCGCCGCCGACCCCGCCGCTGAACCTGATCGGCGATTATGGCGGCGGCGGCATGATGCTGGCGTTCGGGTTCGTGGCGGCGCTGCTTGCGGCACGGCAAACAGGCGCGGGGCGCGTCATCGATTGCAGCATGGCCGAAGGATCGGCGGCGTTGATGGCTGGCATGTGGTCGCTGACGCACAACGGGATGTGGGACAAGCGACGCGGCCAGAACCTGCTCGACGGCGGCGCGCCCTTTTATGCGTGCTACGCCTGTGCCGACGGGCGTTTCGTCGCGATCGGCGCAATCGAGGCACAATTTTACGCGCGGCTGGTTGAGGCCTTGGGCCTTGCCGGTGACCCGCTGTTTGCCGCCCAGCATGATCACGCGCGATGGCCCGCGATGAAGGCGCGGCTGACGGAGATTTTCGCGGCGGAGCCGCGCGCGGTCTGGACCGGGCGACTGCTGCATCGCGACTGTTGCTACACCGAAGTGCTGACGATGGCCGAAGCGCCGACCCACGATCACAATCGGGCGCGAGGCAGTTATGTGGAGGCCGATGGCTGGATACAGCCGCACCCGGCGCCACGCTTTGCGGGCACCAGCGTGGTCGCGCCCCGGATGTGGCAGCGCGATTCCGATCGCATGAAAATTCTCGCCGAGATCGGGGTCGCCGATCCCGATCGCGTGGCGGCTGAATAGAAGCTTTGGGGAAAAAAGGCGGGCGCCAGCCAAGGCGCCGTCAGTGTATTGGAGAGTGTGATGACGATGACGAACGCCGATGCCAGCGTGACTACCGAAGATCGTGAAGGCCAACCTGCTCTCGACTATGACGCGATCGTCATCGGCGCCGGCTTTGCCGGGCTGGCGCTGATCCATTATCTGCGCGAGGCCGGTATCAGCGTCCGTGTTTTTGACCGCGCGTCGGACATCGGCGGCACCTGGACGTGGAACCGCTATCCGGGTGCGGCGACCGACAGCGAAAGTTACTATTACTGCCTGACATTTTCGCCCGAGCTGTTGCAGGAATGGTCGTGGTCAAAGCGTTATCCGGGCCGCGAGGAGACCCAGAATTATATGCGGTTCGTCGCCGACAAATGCGACATGTGGCCGCATATCCAGTTCAACACCGAAATCGTCGAGGCGGAGTATCTGGAATCGCACGGCTGCTGGCAGGTGAAGACCGGCGACGGCGACATTTATCGCTGCAAATATTTCATCAGCGGGATGGGGATGATTTCGGAACCGATGATCCCGAACATCCCCGGCATGGATCGCTTCAAAGGACCGATCTTTCATTCGTCGCGATGGCCGCACGAAGGGCTGGATTATGCCGGCAAGAAAGTCGGCATCATCGGCGCGGGCGCGACCACCGTCCAGATGCTGCCGGTTGTCGCGGAAACCGCGGGCAGCGTGACGGTATTTCAACGCACCCCCAATTATGTCCTGCCCGCGATGCAAAAAGACATGACGCCCGAATGGGAGAAGGAGATCAAGGACAATTACCCGGCGATTGTCGCCAAGTGCCGCAATCATGTCTTTGGCATGGCGTTCGACAGCCCGGTCGGGCGTAACGTGATCGACACGCCGCCGGAGGAGCGGCAGCGCATCTTTGAAGAAAACTGGACCGGCAGTTTCCGCTGGGTTTTCGAAACTTTCGACGATCTGCTCGCCAGCCCCGAGGCCAACCGGATGGCGGGCGATTTCATCGCCGCCAAGATGCGCGAGCGGGTCAAAGATCCTGAATTGGCGGACCTGCTGACGCCCAGCTTTGACGATTATCCGCTGTTCGCGAAGCGCCCGCCGCTCGATCACGGCTATTTCGAAGCCTTCAACCGCGACAATGTGCATCTGGTCGACATCAAGAAGCGCGAGCCGCTGGTCGAGATCACCGAGACGGGGGTACGGACGACGCGCAACGATTATGAATTCGACATCATCGTGCTGGCGACGGGTTTCAAGGCCTACACCGGGGCGCTCGAAGCCTTTCCGATCCGTGGCGAGGGCGGCCAGACGCTGCGCGAAAAATGGCAGGTACACTCCTCGTCGATCATGGGGGTCTGCGTTGCCGGTTTCCCGAACATGTTTATCGTCACGGGTCCGCAGGCGCCGTTCGCCAACCTGCCGACGTCGATCGAACAAAACGCGATCTGGATCTCGCGCTGCATCACCAAGATGGAAAACGAAGGATTCGATGTCTTTGAACCGCGGGAAGAGGCGGAGCGCGAATGGACCGCTGCGACCGCAAATATCCACGCCCAGACGCTGATGGCCGAAGGTGACAAGGTCAATTCGTGGATGATGGGCGCCAACCGCGACGACAAGGGTGCGCGCGTGCTCATCTATTTCGGCGGCGCCAACCTCTATTATGACGCGCTGGACCAGTCGGCAGCCGAGGGATTTCCGGAACTGACGTTCAAAAAGTCCGCTTAGGCCTATTGCAGCGCTGCGGCACAGCGGTTCCAGAATTGTGCCGTTTCGCTGGCGAAACCGTCTATCATTTGGTTCGATAAATATGGTTGGAGGCCCGAGCCGGAATCGAACCGGCGTATACGGATTTGCAGTCCGCTGCGTCACCACTCCGCCATCGGGCCTCTAGCCAATGTGGCGCATCCGCGAGGGACGGGCCGGGGTTGGACGGCGCCGCTAGTGGGCAGGTTTCACCGCCTTGTCAAGGATTCGCCGGTCACCGCGTGACGACGCGGATGCGGGCTTGGCGATGGCTGCGTTGCCAGCTATGCGCGACTGTGCGGGTCGAGGCTGTATTATTATTGCAATACAGCTGGCATTGGTCTAGAAGCCCCGCAAAGGTCCAGGCATTACAGAATCGGGAAACAGGCGATGGCGACCCAGTTTAGCGAAATCACCGCGGCCGACATGCGATCCGCGATGATCGACAGCCAGTTGCGCACGAACGATGTCATCGATCCGGCGGTGATCGCGGCGATGGGCTCCGTCGCGCGCGAAGCGCATGTGCCCGCTGCACTGGCCAGCGTCGCCTATATGGACCGCGCCATCGCGCTGGGCCACGGCCGCGTGCTGAATGCGCCGCTGGTTACCGGGCGGATGCTGGTCGCCGCCGGGATCCGGCCGGGCATGCGCGTGCTGCTGATCGGCAGCGCGGCCGGCTATACCGCGGCGTTGCTGGCGACGCTGGGCGCCGAAGTCCATGCCGTCGAAGAACAGGCCGAACTGATGGCGATGGCCAAGGCCGCGACCGACGCTGCGAATATCCATTGGGTCACGGGACCGCTTGCAGAGGGCGCGCCCGATGCGGCGCCGTTCGACCGCATCGTCATCGACGGCGCGATCGAGACCTTGCCGCAGGCGCTTGTCGACCAGCTCGCCGATGGCGGCCGCCTGATCGCGGCGCAGCGCGAGGGCGCGGTGACCCGGCTGGTTCAGGGCGTCAAGGCCGGAGGCGCGGTCCCGCTGCGCAGCTTTGCCGACATGGATGCCGCGCCGCTGCCGGGGTTCGCCGCCCCCGCAGGCTTCCGTTTCTAAAGCCGCCTCCTCCTTGCTTCAGGCTGATATGATGATGCTCGATACCGACCAGAAACGGACCCTCCCCCGCGCGCGCTGGCTCACCGGCCTTGCCGCCGGCGCCCTGATGCTGACGTCCGCGGCGCAGGCGGAAACGCTGCAGGGCGCCCTGTCCAAAGCCTATGAAAATAATCCGACGCTGACCGCCGCGCGCGCCGGTCAGCGCGCGAACGACGAAAATGTGCCGATCCAGAAGGCTGGCGGCCTGCCGTCGGTCGGTGCCGGGGTCGATTATCAGGAAAATCTGGTGCTGCCCGGCAACAGCTTTTTCTCGCCCAAGCGCTTCGTCAGCGTCGGCGGCCAGGTGACGGTGCCGATCTATCAGGGCGGCGCGGTGCGCAACGCGGTCAAGGCGGCGAAGTATCGCGTCGAGGCCGGCCAGGCCGACCTTCGCGCCACCGAGGCGAGCATCTTTGCGCAGACCGTCGGCGCCTATATGGACGTCATCCGCGATCAGGCGATCGTCCAGCTCAACCAGAAAAATGTGTCGGTCCTGCGCACCAATTTGCAGGCGACCAGCGACCGGTTCGAAATCGGCGACCTGACGCGCACCGACGTCGCCCAGTCGGAGGCGCGACTGGCGCTGGCCGAAGGCGACCTGCGCACCGCCGAGGCCAATCTGATCGCCAGCCGCGAATCCTATGCGCGGCTGGTCGGCGAAGCCCCGGTCGACCTGCAACCGCCGCCGCCGCTGCCCAACCTGCCCGCAACGCCCGACGAGGCGGTGGCGATCGCACTCAACGCCAATCCCGATATCGAGGCCGCCAACCAGATCGTCAACGCGAGCCGCGCCGACATCGGCGTCGCGCGCGCGGGCCGGATGCCCAAATTGTCGGCGACGACCGGCGCGGGCTATAACAATAATCTGAACTCGATCCCGGCGGGCAACACGACGTCCGAAAACGCCACCAACAGCGCGCAGGCCGGACTGTCGCTGACGATCCCGATCTTTCAGGGCGGACGCCCGTCGGCGCAGGTGCGCCAGGCGCAGTCGCGCAGCAGCCAGGCGATCGAGCAATATATCGAGGTCGAACGCGGCGTGATCGCCCAGACCCGCGGCGCCTATGCCGCGTGGCAGGCGAACGAACAGATCATCGCCGCGACGCAGCAGGCGGTCAGCGCCAACGGGCTGTCGTTGGAGGGCGTGCGCGCCGAGAACAGCGTCGGCACCCGGTCGATCCTCGACATATTGAATGCCGAACAGGAATATCTGAACACCCAGGTCCAGCTCGTTTCGGCGCAGCGCAACTCCTATGTCGCCGCATTCTCGCTGCTTGCCGCGATGGGCAAGGCCGAGGCGCGCGATCTGGGGATCGAGGGCGGCGCCCTTTATGACCCGGAGGTCAATTACCAGCGCGTCAAGGGCCAGATTTGGGACTGGGCCGACGATCCGGCGCCGCAACAGGTAGCGACCGACACACGCGGCATTCCCGCCGCAACCGCCAGCGTCCCCGTCGGCCCGCCCGCACCACCGCGACAATAAAGCTTGGCAAAGCCCGCCGCCAACCGGTAGAAGATGGTTAACCGCCCTGTTCGTGGGGGCTGAGGGGGCTTGTGTGATGGGCGACATGTCGCGGGAACCGTCGATGGAAGATATCTTGTCGTCGATCAGGCGCGTCATCGCTCGCGACGAAGCGCCGGGCGCCGCACGCGAGGTGCGCGTGCCGGAAGCCGACGACATTCTCGACCTGCAGGATGAGGAAGATCAGCCGGCTGGCGGCGAAGCCGAAACCGACGAGCTGGTTTCCGAAGCCAGCGCCGATGCGGCGCGGCAGTCGCTCGAAGCCTTGTCGGCGGCGGTTGCGCCTGCCGCTGCCACCACCGCGGCGGCATCTCGGCCGACCGGCGGTCGCACGATGGAGGATGTCGTGCTCGACGCGCTGCGTCCGATGCTGAAAGAATGGCTGGACACCAACCTGCCGCCCTTGGTCGAGGCGATGGTCGCAAAGGAAATCAGCCGGATTACCGGACGGCGGATCTGACCCCGCTTCCTCCCCGTGGCTGCGCTACGGAGCGAACCGACCTACCCCGCCCAATCCTCGAGCAGATGCCGCGCGATCGCCAGCGACGGCGGCGCCAGAAACGGCGCGCCCATGTCGCCTGCCAGCGCGGCGCGCACCTCGGCCTTGTCCACCCACATCGCCGCCTCGATCTCGGTCGTGTCGAGCGTTAGCGCGGGATCGATCGCGACGGCGCGGCACCCGATCATCAGCGACGACGGGAAGGGCCAAGGCTGGCTCGCCACATAAGTGACAGCCGACACGCGGATCCCAGCCTCCTCGAACAATTCGCGCGCGACCGCCTCCTCGAGCGATTCGCCGGGCTCGACGAATCCCGCCAGCGCGGAAAAAAAGCCGGGCGGAAAGCCGCCTTGGCGGCCGACCAGCACCCGCCCGTCGCATTCGGCAAGCATGATGACGACGGGGTCGACCCGCGGGAAATGTTCCGCATGGCAACTGGCGCATTTGCGGCCCCAGCCGCCGCGGAACAGGTCGGTCGGCGCGCCGCACACGGCGCAGAAGCGGTGCCGCGCGTGCCAGTCGACCAGGCTGCGCGCGCCGCCGTAAAGCGCTGCCTCTTCTGCCGACAGCATGGGCAGCAGCCGCATCACGGTGCGCGAACGTGCATCGACGCGCGCGCTGACCGGCGCCTCGCGGACAAAATGTGGCACCCCCGCATCGTCGATACCGAGCAGCATCAGCGCCCGCTCGTCGGCGGGGTCCAGCGGTTCCCATGACAGTCCGCCGCCCTCGCCGGGGACACAATCGATGCCGTCGAGCAGCAGGCACCGCGCGCGCGGGTCGGCGACCGCCGCGGCGAAACGCGCCGGGTCGGTGCGCAGCTGGTCGGCGCGGTCGAGCCGCGCGCCGGTGAAGCCGAGCGGCAGCGCCATCAGGCCATGACGTCCTTGAAAAAGGTTTCGCCGAACTTCGCTTGGAACGGCACCGCTTCCGACGGCATGATCTGCGTATAGCCGGCGGCGCGATAGCCCAGTCCGCGGTGGACGAACCCGATCGTCCCCGCCGCCCCCGCCCATCCGAAAATCCCCTCGCCGCCAGGCGAGCCCGGCAGCGACACCCGCCCGCCGGCGCCGAAACCCTGCCCGTCGATGAACGTCCCTTTGCGCTCGACGCTGTCGGCGATCAGATTCGACATTGCGAGCCGCGCGGTGTCGGGCTTCATGATCCGCACCCCGCCCGTCGCGCCTTCGCCGAGCAGCATCGCGAGGAAGCGGTCGTAATCGCGCGCGCTCGACACCAGCCCGCCGCCGCCATAGGGAACCGGCGGCGCGTCGAGATAGATCGAACTGGTCGCGGGATCGATCGGCAACAGCGCGCTCCCCATGGGGGCATAGTTGGTCGTGAACCGCGCAATGTCGCGCTCCGCGACGCGAAAACTTGTGCTCGTCATGCCGAGCGGATCGAAGATGCGGGCCTTCAGAAAGGCGTCGAACGGCTGTCCCGACACAACCTCGATCAACCGTCCGGCAAGGTCGAGGCTGACCGAATAGCTCCACCGCGTTCCCGGCTCGTAAACGAGCGGCAGCGCCGCCAGCCGGTCGGCAAACTCGGCCAGGCTGGGCGCAGGCTTGGTCGTGGGCAGCCCCGGAATCGGCAAGCGGCTGACCTGGCCACCGAAGATGCCCGCATCGTCATAAGCCTTTTTGATCGGCCCCTTCTGCATGATGCCATAGCCGAGCCCCGCGGTGTGGGTGAGCAGCTGGCGCACCGTGACCGGACCCTTTGCCGGCCGGACATCGGTGAGCGACCCGTCGGGGGTGTTTTGCACCTTCATATTGGCAAAGGCGGGCAGGAAGTCGGCGATCGGCTGGTCGAGCTTCATCTTGCCGTCCTCGACCAGCAGCATCGCGGCGATCCCGGTGACCGGCTTGGTCATCGAATAGAGCCGCCAGATCGTATCGGCGCCGACGGGCACCGGGTCGCCCAGCGACTGCACCCCGGCGCCGAAAAATTCCGCAGGAGCCTGCCCCTTGCCGACCGCGGCCAGCGTTCCCGCCAGCTGGCGACGATCGACGAAGCCTTTGATGAAGGCATGCGTCGCGGGGTAAAGCTGGGCCCCGCTGTCGCGCCAGGCAAGCGCCGCGCGCGGTAACAGCGCCGCGCTTCCGCCCAGCACCAGTCCACCAAGCAGCGTGCGACGCGAAACCATCATGTTCATGCCCGTATCTCCAGCATCTTGTTCGTCAGTTTGCGATAGAGCGTCGGCAGCCCTGCCGCGTCAAGCTCGGAGATCGGCCACCACTCGCCTTCCGCTGCGGCAAACGACGCTTCGCGTCGGACAAGGGTGAGCGTCAGGTCGAAATGAGTAAAGCCATGGTCGACGCGGGCGATCCCCGACTCGGCGGACGGGGTATCGCTCCAGTCGTCGCCCGGCAGCGCGCGCATGCCGCCGAGCATGCCCTTCGCGGGCCGCCGGACGAGCCAGACGCGTCCCACCTCCTCGATCCACCACGCCACGCCGTGGCGATGCGGCCTGCCGCGTTTCGCAGGCTTGACCGGCAGCCGTTCGATGTCGGGCCGTCCGCGCGACCGGCAATCATCGGCCAGCGGGCAGATCGCGCAGGCGGGTGCGCGTGGCGTACAGATCGTCGCGCCAAGGTCCATGAGCGCCTGCGCGAAATCGCCCGGCCGGCCGGCGGGGACGAGCGGCGCCAGCGCCGCGCGAATTGCGCGCTTCGCCAGCGGTAGCGGCGTTTCGATCAAGCGGTGGCGCGCGACCACGCGCTCGACATTCGCGTCGATCACGACCGCGGGGCGTCCGAACGCGATCGCCGCGACCGACGCCGCCGTATAGTCGCCAATCCCCGGCAACGCACGCAGCGCCGCTTCGGTGTCCGGAAAGTGGCCGCCATGGTCGGCAACGACCGCGCGCGCGCAGGCGAGCAGGTTGCGGGCGCGGGCGTAATAGCCCAGCCCGGCCCAGGCGGCCATGACATCGGCGTCCTCGGCCGCGGCCAGATCGGCAATCGTCGGCCAGCGTTCGGTAAAGCGCGCGAAATAGCCCGCGACCGCGGCGACGGTCGTCTGCTGCAGCATAACCTCGGCCAGCCAGATGCGATAGGGGTCGGGGCTATCGTCGCTGCCCGGCGCGATCCGCCACGGCAGCACCCGCGCCGCGCCGTCGTACCATGCCAGCAGGCGCGGCGCGAAGTCGCTCGCTATATCATCATCGCTGGCGGAAGTCTGGACGCTCACCCCCCGCCTATGGCATGGCCCCTGCGATGACGAAAGACAGCGGCGACCGCGCGCCCGCCAAAAAGGCGAAGGCCAAGCCCGGGGCAAAAAAGCCCAAGGCACCCGTGCGCACCTACGAACGGCCGCGCGGGGGCGACGCGCGGATGATTTCCGACCTCGTCCCCGAAATCGGCCGCGCGGCCTTTCGAAAATTCGGCTTTATCCAAAGCTCGGTGGTCAGCCGCTGGCGCGAAATCGTCGGCGACCGCCTCGCCGATGTCACCCAGCCCGCGATGATTCGCTTTCCGATCGGCGCCAAGGCGGGCGGCACGCTGCACCTGACGATCAGCGGCGCGCACGCGCCGATGCTGCAGCATGTCGCCCCCGACATCATCGCCGCGGTCAACCGCTTCTTCGGCTACGCCGCGGTTGCGCAAGTCCGCATGACGCATGGCGAGGTTACGCCCGCGGCGCCGGTTCAGCCGCCGGCCATGTTGAAACCCGTACCCGCCGAACTGGGGGACAGTTTGCGCGACATCGGCGACCCGGAACTGCGCACCGTGCTCGAACGCATGGCGGCGGGGCTCGCCGCCGCGCCCAAACTGCCCCGGATCAGTTGAAGAAAGACCCGCCGCCGATGTCCGCATTTGACGATTCACCGCTCGACCGCCGCACCGCCGTCCTCGCGCTGTCGGGCGCGGCGCTGACGCTGATCGCCGCGACGCCTGCCAAGCCCAAGCCTTGGTCGGCAAGCGTCACGACCAGCCCGATCGGCGCGCATGTCGTCGGCAACCCGGCGGCGAAAGTCCGGCTCGTCGAATATTTCAGCTATACCTGCGGCGTCTGTGCCGAATTCGCGAAACTGGGCGCCCCGCCGCTGAAAACCCAATATATCGACCGTGGGCTGGTATTGTTCGAATATCGCAACCTCGTTCGCGATCCGGTCGATATGACCGCGGCGCTGCTCGCGCGGTGTGGGGGGCCGGCCGCATTCGCCCGCAATCACCAGGCGATATTCGCGGCGTTCCCGACGTGGATGGCCAAGGTGAAGGCGGTGACCGATGCGCGAGCAACCAGCTGGTACGAAGGCACCACCGGGCAGCGCGCCCGCAGGATCGCCGCCGACACCGGGCTTGGCGCGCTGATGCGCACGCGCGGATATACACAGGTGCAGCTTGATGCCGCGCTCGATAGCGAGGTGGCGCAGGCCGAACTGACCGGCATGACCAATATCGCCCGCGGCGCCGATCGGGTGACCGGAACCCCCACCTTTTTCGTCAATGGTCGCAATGCCGAAGTCACCGCCTGGCCCGCGCTCAAATCGAAACTCGACCAGGCGCTCAAGGCGGCCTAAAAGGCGCGCCATCATCTTTCCGGAGACCATCAAATCATGAACGCATCGCTTCGTATCGCCCTTCTCTCCTCGCTTGGTGCGCTGGCGCTGGCCGGTTGCGGCGGCGGCGCCAGCGATCCGGCAAAAGAACAGGATGTCGTGGCCAAGGTCACCCCGCCGGCGGGCAAAAGCTGGTCGCAGGTCGTCAGCTTCGATGGCGACGGCGTGGTGATGGGCAATCCCGAAGCCCCCATCAAGCTGGAAGAGTTCGGTGCCTTTACCTGCGGCCATTGCGCGCAATTCACCAAGGATTCGCACGAGGAGCTGAAGCGCGATTTCGTCGATACCGGCCGCGTGTCGTACAAGCTGACCCCCTTCATGCTGCACCCGATCGATGCGATCGCCGGCGCGATCACCAAATGCACGGGGACCGAGCGTTTCTTCCCGCTCGCCGATGCGACCTTCATTGAGCATGAGACCTTCATCGCCGCCGCGCAAAAGCCGCAGCCGGGGATCGAAGCCGCGATGCAGCTCCCCCCCGAACAGCGCTTCACCGCGCTCGCCAAGGGCTGGGGAATCGACCAGTTTTACCAGCAGCGCGGCGTGCCCGCCGCCACGATCGAACAATGCCTGAGCAAGGTCGACAATGTCGCCGCGATCGAAAAGGGCACCAACGCAGGGATCGAAAAGTACAAGATCACCGGCACGCCTACCTTTGTCATCAATGGCCAGGTGGTCGAAGGCATCACGACGTGGGGGCCGCTCCGCGACCGCCTGCGCACGATGGGCGCGCGCTGATAACACCCCCTCCCCTCCAGGGGAGGGGCAGCGAGGCTTGGAAACTTGTTTCCTAGTCGCAGCGGGGTGAGCCGCCTGCGTGGCGCATGGCTGCAACCCCCACTCCAACCCCTCCCCTGAAAGGGAGGGGCTTAAACAAGCCTACCCCCTTGCGACTCCCCCGCCCGCCCGGCATGACGGCTGGCAGGGGGATATGTGACAGCAGCGTTGCACCATCCGCGATTCGATGACCTGCACGGGACGTCCCCGTGCAGATAAAACGCCTGCGCCTGACCGGTTTCAAATCCTTCGTCGAACCCACCGAACTGCGCATCGAGCCCGGCCTGACCGGCGTCGTCGGCCCCAATGGCTGCGGCAAGTCGAACCTGCTCGAGGCGATCCGCTGGGTGATGGGCGAATCGAGTCCCAAATCGATGCGCGGCGGCGGGATGGAGGATGTCATCTTTGCCGGAACGGCATCGCGCCCGGCGCGCGATTTTGCCGAGGTCGCGCTGCACTGCGATACCGAGGGCGCGCTTGTTGCGGGCTTGTCCGATGGCGGCGATGGTGACGACCTGGAGGTCATCCGCCGCATCGAACGCGGCACCGGATCAGCCTATCGCGCCAATGGCCGCGACGTGCGCGCGAAGGACGTCGCGCTGATCTTTGCCGATGCCGCGACCGGCGCGCACAGCCCGGCGCTGGTCAGCCAAGGCAAGATCGCCAATGTCATCGCGGCAAAACCCACCGACCGCCGCGCGATGCTGGAGGAAGCCGCCGGGATCGCCGGGCTGCACGTCCGCCGCAAGGATGCCGAGCAGAAATTGCGCGCGACCGAAACCAACCTGACGCGCCTGTCCGAAATCACCGCCGACATGGAGCTGCGCGCCAACGCGCTGCGGCGGCAAGCGCGCGCGGCGGAGAAATACAAGAAGCTGAGCGATGACATCCGCGTTGCCGAGGGACGGCTGATCTACGCGCGCTGGCGCGACGCCGCCGAAGCCGCCGACCAGGCGCGCCGCGACAGCGATGCCGCTGAGGCCGCGGTCAAAACCGCGCAGCACGAGCTGGAAACCGTGTCCGCCGCGCAGACCGAGGTCGCGACCCGCGTCGCCACCGCGCGGCACGATGCGCAGTCGCAGCGCGACGCACTGGCCGAGGCGACCGCGACGCAGGTCCGCCTGCAGGGCGAAGAACGCGCCGCGCGCCAGCGCCTCGACGATCTGGCGGCGCAGCAGCGACGCATCGCCGACGACCGGGCGCATGAAGGCGAACTGGCGCGCGAGGCGCATGGCGCGCTGACCGCGCTCGACACCGAGACCAAGGCACTGGCAGCGGATATTGCCGCGCACGACGCGGGCAAGGCAGCGCTGACCGATGCCAATCTGGCAGCGCAGGCCCGGCTGCGCGACGCAGAGGTTGCGCTGGCGCAGGCGCGCGCCAGAGCGGCGAGCGAAGCCGCCGACCGACGCATTGCGGTATCGGCGCTGGACGGCGCCGCGGCGGCGGTGCGCCGGATCGACGCCGACAAGGCGCGCGTCGATGCAGAAATCGCGGCGCTCGGCGACCGCGCCGCGCTGACGGCGCGCCATGTCGACAGCGTGCAAGCCGCCGAAGCCGTGGAAGAGGCGATCACCGCTGCCGAAACCGCGCTGCAAACCGCGGAAGCCGATCGCGAAACGATCGCCGCCGCGCTCGCAGGGATCGAAGCGGGGTTGGCCGAAGCACGCACCGCGCTGGCGGCGCTCGACGGCGAGGCCGCGACCCTCGAACGCGCGCTCGCCGCCGGACGCCGCGACGAGGCGCGCATCCTCGACCAGCTGCGCGTCGCGCCGGGTTATGAAGCCGCGCTCGCCGCGGCGCTGGGTGACGATCTCGACGCCGGGACCGACAAGGATGCCGCGCGTAGTTGGGGCGGCGCCGATCCGGGCAAGGATGACCCTGCGCTGCCCAGCGGCACTCAGTCGCTGGCCGCCTTCGTCACGGCGCCCGCCGCGCTGGCGCGCCGCCTTGCGCAAGTCGCAGTTGCCGACAATGACGGCGGACAGCCGCTCGCGGTCGGCCAGCGACTGGTCACCACCGACGGCGTGATGCGCCGTTGGGACGGCTTTGTCGCGCGCGGCGACGGCGCCACCGCGACCGAGCGACTGCAACGCCAGAACCGCCTCGACGCGCTGGCGGCGCAGCGCCCGCAGGTGGAGCTGGGCGTGCAGGAGTTGAGCGAGCGCCGCGATGCCGCCGCCGCCAAAGCCGCCGAACTGACCGGGGCCGCCACTGCTGCCCGTAAGGCATTGGCGCAGGCCGACGAGGATCGCCGCACCGCGCTGCGCGCCGCCGATCAGGCGCAAGCAGCGCTCGACCGCCATCGCGACGCCGCGGCGCTGTTCGACCGGCGGCTCGGCGAGATCGCCGCCGCGGCAAAAGAAGCCGCCGAGGCGCTGGCGACACAGGAAGCCGCGCTCGCAGCGCTCCCCGACGACAGCATCGCACGCGCCGCGCTGGAAGCCGAAGATCAGGCGACCGAGCGCGCCCGCAGCGACGCCAACAGTGCGCGCGACGCCCTGCTGGCGCACGAACGCTCGCTCGCCACGCTCAGCGAACGACAGGCGGTCGTCACCGCCGAAATCAAGAGCTGGAAAGCCCGCGCAGGCGAAGCGGCGCGGCGGGTAACCGAAATGGACAAGCGCGCCGATGCGCTCGCCGCCGAAGCCGCGACGCTCGCCGACGCCCCCGCCAAACTCGCCGAGCAGCGCGCCGCGGCGGAGGCTCAGCAGGCAGCGCTGCGCGACCAGGTCGCCGCCGCCGAAGCACAGGAACGCGCGGCTGAAGCTGCGCTGCGCGAGGCTGAAACCGCGCTAAATGCGATCCGCGAGCGCGTAGCCGCGGCGCGCGAAACCCGCGCCGGCGCGATCGCCCGGTCAGAAAATGCCGAGCTGCGGCGCGTCGAAATGGGCCGCCTGTCGGGCGAGCGTTTCGAATGTCCGCCGCCGCTGCTGCCGCAAAAGGCGGGCTTCGAAAGCGATAGCGTGTCAGACGCAGGGCAGGAATCGGCGCAACACGACCGGCTGATTGCCGATCGCGAGCGGCTCGGCCCGGTCAATCTCGTCGCCGCCGACGAACTGGTCGAACTCGACACCGAGCGCGAAAAGAGCGCCGCCGAGATCGAGGAACTGACGCAGGCGGTCCACCGGCTGCGCGGGTCAATCGGCAATTTGAACCGGGAAGGCCGCGTCCGCCTGCTCGCGGCGTTCGAGACAGTGAATGGCCATTTCCAGCGGCTGTTCACGACGCTTTTCGACGGCGGTCAGGCGCATCTAGAACTCGTCGATTCGGACGATCCGCTCGAAGCGGGGCTGGAGATCATGGCGCAGCCGCCGGGCAAACGGCTCGGCACGCTCACCCTGCTGTCGGGGGGCGAACAGGCGCTGACAGCGGTCGCGCTGATCTTTGGCCTGTTCCTGACCAACCCGGCGCCGATCTGCGTCCTCGACGAAGTCGACGCTCCGCTGGACGACGCCAATATCGAGCGCTTCTGCGACCTGCTCGACCGCATGACGCGCGAAACCAACACCCGCTATCTGATCGTCACCCATAACGCAGTGACGATGGCGCGGATGCACCGGCTGTTCGGGGTCACAATGATCGAAAAAGGGGTCAGCCGCCTCGTCTCGGTCGACCTCGGCGGTGCGGAGGAGTTGCTCGCCGCGGAATAGTCTAAGGCGCCATTCCGACCACCAGCATCGCCGCGAACACCAGCAGGCCGGCGAAACGGTTGCTGCGGAACTTGGCGAGCGCGTCATGGCCGTCGGTCGGGTCGAGCGTCGCAACCTGTCCGGTAAGATGCACCGCCGCGGGCAGCAGCGCGACCAGCACCAGTGGGTCGGGACGCACCGCCCATAGCGCACCCGCCCAAGCGGCCAGGGCGGCGACATAGCAAAGAGCAACCCCGGTGCGGACCTGCCCCCCCATCGCGCGGGCGCTCGATTTGACCCCGACCAGCATATCGTCCTCGATATCTTGCAGCGCGTAGATCGTGTCGTATCCGATCACCCATGCGATGCAGCCGGCGTAGAGCAAGGGCAGCGCCAGTCCTTCGCGGCCGCCGACCGCGACCCAAGCCACCAGCGCGCCCCAGCTGAACACCAGCCCCAGCCACGCCTGTGGCCACCAGGTGATGCGTTTCATGAACGGATAGGCGGCGACCAGCAGCAAGCTGGCGAGTGCGACGATTTGCGCGGGCAACGGCAGTTGCAGCAGCACGAGCAGGCCCACGAGCGACAGCAGTACCGCCCACAGCGCCGCATTGCGCACCGACACCGCGCCGCTCGCGATCGGGCGCGAGGCGGTCCGTGCCACCTGCGCGTCAAGGTCGCGGTCGACGATGTCATTATAGACGCAGCCCGCCCCGCGCATGACGATCGCACCGAGCAGCAGCCAAAAAAACAACGGCCAATGGCTAACCGCCCCGCCGCCAAGCGCCACGCCGAACGCGCACGGCCAGAACAGCAGCCACCAGCCGATCGGCCGGTCGAACCGTGCCAGCAGCGCATAGGGGCGCACCGCCGCGGGAAGCAGCGCCACAAAACCACGCAACTGGCTGTCGGGAGGATGGGCGGCGGTCATCGGCAGCCGCCCTGTAGCAGCCCTTGCCTCGGCAATAAATGCCCGACCGCTGATCCGTCAGGCAGCGCGAAGGATCAGGTGTTGCAAAGCGACGGCGTAACACCCGCGGAGGGATAGACGCGCGTCAGGTCGCGGCCTTCACGAACATTGAACGCGGCCTCGGTCCTAATCGTTTTTGGCCCAAGCCAGCGACCATAGGCGACCGGTTGATAATTATAGGTCGTCTCGACCACCATCACCGCGGTCCCCTCGACCGCAACGACCCGTTTGCCGACTGGACCCATGCCGGGAAAGTCGGTGCCGGTCGCTCCCGTGCCTTGGGGGCCGTACAGGGACTGAACCGGCAAGTCGCCATAGCAGCGCTGCCATTTGATCGTCTGGCCTCCGTCGGCGTTGCGTTCCAGGCTCGACAAAACGATGCGGCCGTTCGCCCGCAGATTCAGCCCCCGTGCTTGCTCCTCGGCGCCGGTAAAGACCTCGTTGATGTCCAGTTCGCGCACTTGGGGTAGCGACATGTTGGTGCCAAACGCGATGCGCGACGCATTATCGGCGGCGCTGAGGCTGATCTGGCTGATCCGCGTGTTCACCAGCGTCAGATTGGCCATCTCGATCCCGGCAAAGCCGACGAACGCCAGCAACGGGATACAAAAGGCCATTTCGATCATCACCGATGCGCGATCGTCGGCCGCGAACCGGCGACGCGACGTTTTGCGCGCAGCCAGTTTTATCCAGAAAAGGGGAGCTTTCATGGGCATATCCGCCTGCTCGTTTCGGTGTTGTTGTTATAAGGCTGGTTGCGCAGCACCGAAGTCGACCGCAGCGTCGTCTGTTCCGACTGACCGAGCATGCGCCATACCGGCAACACGTTGGTAAAGGTCATGCTGACCGTATAAAGCACGACGTCTTCGGCACCGCCATTGCCGTCGAGGCCGCGGTCACTGTCGTAGGTGCTATTGTTGTTCAGGTCGGTGAAGCACTCGTTCGAATCGCGGACGCCGTTAAAGGGAGCGAGATCCTCCCACGGTTCGGGCCTGCCGATCGCATCGTAGCTTTCATACGCCTTGCGCGAAAAATTGACCTGCGCATCCTTGAACACCACCAGAACCTTTTGGCGGACCGCGGCATCAAGCCCCGCCTGATCCAGCGCATTGCCCTCGAGCGTTGCGGCGCGGGCGGCATTGCTGACCGCACCCTGCAGCACCTGCTGGGCATAATATTTCCACCCATAGTCGATGATGCCGAGTAGCAGCAGCAAGAACACCGGCGCAGTCAGGGCGAATTCGACCATGGCAGTGCCGCGTCGGTCGCGGCCCAATCGGCGGCGCGTGGCGATCAGACGGCGGATCATTGCGACAACCTCAATTTCGAAATCTGCCGGGCAATCGCCTGGAACTGCTGGTTGAGCTGCGCCGCGTTATTCGCCTGGTAGGCGGCCCCCGGCGAAGCGCAGTTGCGCAGGTTTGTCGTCAGGCTGGTGCCGAAACTGACCACCCAGATGGTGGTGTTGTTGCCCCTCGCCTGTGCGCAGATTTGCTGGAAGCGATTGGTGTGACGGTTGACGGCATCGGTATCGCTCGATGCGCCGATGCGGCCGGTCGATCGCTCCTCGCTCTGGAACGAGAAGTTGTTGCGCGGTGCGGTCGGTTCACCGTCGGTCATGAACACGATGTGCCGGTTGATCGGCCGGTTGTTAGGGGCGGTCGCATTTTCGGCCGCGAGGATCCCGGTCGGCGACAACAGCCGCGCGCCCCACAGCATGCCAACGTCATGATAAGTATAACCAAACGCCCGCAGCGCATCGACCTGGGCCACAAAGGTCGAGCGATCGGCCGCCGTCATCGTCGTCAGCCGCATCGCCGGAGGGGGACAGGCGGCGATGTCGGAACCGCTGTCCGCCTGGTCGCCGAAGCTGTTGACGTTCGACGTGCTGGTCGAAGTCGTTTCGGCCTGCGACGAACGGCTATAGGCAAATTCGGGCAGGAACATCTTCCATTGCGTCGCCGGATCGTTGGTCGGCACCATGTCGATATTCATGTCGAAGGCATCGGACGGCGCCGTCGCCGTCGGGCCAAATGCCCGGGTCTGCCGCTCGATGATGCACCCATCCCAGGTGAACGTCTCGTCAACGCCGCGCGTGCCCGTCTTGAAGGTAAGCGCATTGCCATATTTAGCCGGACCGACGTCCAGCGTTTCATTCTTGTAGGTGAAATAGCTGAACTGCTTCACCGGCGGCTGCGTCAGTGTCGATGGCGATGTTTCCGTGTAGATGTGCGGCCGTGTACGCCGCTGGCACCGGTTGGAGTTCCAGCGATACTCGTAGCGCGTGTAGGTCCAGTCCTGTTCGACATTGGACGTCGTGACGCGGTTGCCGTTGCCATCGATATACTGACCGGTCTGGGTGCTTCTCGGCGAGCCAGTCTTGCTCGCCGTCCCGCCAGCCGCTTGCGTCGGAATGCTGCAATTTGCCTGCGTGATCCCGCTTCCGAAGTTGGACCAGCTCGACCAGTTGCTGCCCGATGTCGCGTTACCGGGATAGGTGCTGCCGCTTGGCGATCCGGTGGACGTCGTCCCGGTGCCCCACACGTCGATGAACGTCGCCACGCGCGTCGGCATTTCCACTTGGTCAGAGATCCAGCTCGCGTCTTCCTCCATCAGGATCGCGCCGACGTTGACCGTATTGCTGTAAGGCACGATACCGAAACGCAGCCGCCCGTCGCCCATGTCGGCGGTGGTCAGCGTATCGAAGAAATCGATCGCAGCCGCGCGCAGCGCCACAAGACGCGACACCGAGTCGCCGGAATTGACGGTGTCCATCGACCCCGTCACGTCGAGCACCATCATGATGTCGGTATTGGAAACTTCCAGTTTGGCGGTACAGTTGACGGCCAGGTTGAAGTCGTCGAACCCGAATATCTTCATGATCTGCGTCGGCAGCCGCGCGGATGCCGACCCGGTCACGTCGGACGCATTCAACGCCTGCGAAGCGAAGGTGACGCCCGTGCTGCCATAGGCGCCCGCGGTGTAATTGAAGGCAAACATCGCGTTGGCTTCGGCCTGCGCCGCGGCCGTATAAGTGCCGCCCGCCATTGCGCGGCGACCGGCGAGCACGCCGGCGTCGCACGCCTGCTGCAAACGCAGCTGCGCCATATAGGCGCGACCGATGTCGATTCCGGACCCGATCATACCAAGAACCGGAACAATGGCAGCCGCGGTCAGCATCATCGCGTTGCCGCGTTGATCGCGCCACAGGCTGTTGGTGCCCCGCCGCAGGCGGCTGAAAATGGTCCCACGCATGGTCTAACCCCTCTTGGTCCAGACACGCGGCCCACTACAGATGCGTGGCTGGTATCATCGCACTAGGGGGAAACTGCTTACCAAAACGCTAATCGGCGGCGGCCCGGATTCGGGCAAACCGGCGGTTTTGCTTCGAATCGGGACAGATCGGGTGGCGCGCGGCGGCGGCTGTGCAAATTTTCGTGCTCTGCTATCGCTGCACCCATGCCCGCGACTCCGGCCTGGCCGCCTGCCAGCACCCCCCGCCTGTTCCTCGACCAGCCATTGGCCGCCGGAACCACCGCCGCGATCGATGGCGCCGCGGCCCATTATCTGCTCCATGTGATGCGGCTGAAACCCGGCGCGCCGGTCCTGCTCTTCGACAATCGCAGCGGCGAGTGGCTGGCGCATGTGACCGACGCCGGGCGACGCGCGCTGACCGTCAGCGTCGAGCACCAGACACGCGCGATCGAACAGGTACCCGACCTGTGGCTGTGCTTTGCACCGGTGAAAAAGGCGCGGCTCGACTGGATCATCGAAAAGGCGACCGAGCTGGGGGTGGCGCGGCTGCAACCGGTGATCACCGAACGGACGATCGTCGAACGGGTCAAGCGCGAGCGCCTGGAAGCGCAGATCGTCGAGGCGTGCGAACAATGCGGGCGCACCGCGTTGCCGGCGCTGGGCGAGCCGGTCAAGCTGGCGCCGATGCTGGCGGACTGGCCCCCCAATCGCGCGTTGCTGTTTGCCGACGAGGCGGGCGGCGAACCCTTGGCGTCCGTCCACGCACCGGAGCCAGCGGCGATCCTGACCGGCCCCGAAGGGGGGTTTACGGCGCGCGAACGCGATATGCTGGTCGGGCACGCGGCCGTCAGGCGGGTCGCGCTCGGCCCGCGCATCCTGCGCGCCGAAACCGCCGCAATTGCAGCGATCAGCCTGTGGATGGGGCAGCATGGCGATTGGCAGGCTCCCGCCTGATCCGAGCGGCAAAACTGTGCCGTTCCCGAACAGAATTTCGGTCAAGCCACGGAATTTAACCGCCTATTAGCTATGTGCGGCGATAAGGGCGGCATGCAACGGCAGGACCAGAGCCGATTTTGCTGGCGTGGGGACCAGTGTGCGCAGCTTGTACGGGCCGTGTTGGCGCTCGTCGGGCTGGCGCTGGCGCTTGCCGCACGCCCGGCTGCGGCGCAGACCACCGCGACTTACAGCAACACGACTGCCGGGACGATCAGCGAAACCGCAACGCCCTGCACCACGCCGCTCGTGCGCAGCTTCACCGTCGGCAGCAATGCGCAGATTACCGACGTCAATATCGGCGTCCAGTTCACGCACAGCTATCGCGGTGACATTCGTGCGACTTTGGTCTCGCCGAACGGCACCGTGGTCAATCTGGTCACCAATGTCGGCACCGGTGCCGACCATCTGAACGTGTTGTTCGACGACAGCGCCGCGTCGAGCATCTCGGCGCACAGCGCCAATGACAATACCGCCGCCGCGCCGCCGTACCAGCGCAATTTCCGCCCCGAAGCTTCGCTGGCCGACTTCAACGGCGAGGGCAGCATCGGCACCTGGTCGCTGCGCATCTGCGATTCGCTGAACGGCGACAGCGGCAATTTCACGCGCGCCGACCTGTATCTGACGACGGTGCCGATCGTGCCCAACGCCGACCTGTCGCTGACCAAGACCGTCAGCAACGCGGCCCCCACCGTCGGCGCCAGCATCAGCTATACATTGAGCGTCACCAATGCGGCCGGGTCGGCGCTGACCGCCACCGGCGTCACCGTTCAGGACAGCCTGCCGGCGGGCTTTTCCTTCGCCGGCGCGTCGGGGTTTGGCAGCTATAACGATGTCACCGGGATATGGGCCGTGGGCAGCATCCCGCCGGGGACGACGCGAACGCTGACGATCAACGGCACCGTCACCGCCACCGCCGGCGCGACGGTCGCCAATGTTGCCGAAATCAGTGCCTCGTCGGCTTTCGATTTCGATTCGACGCCGGGCAACGGCGTCGCCGCCGAAGACGATTATGCCGCGGTCCTGTTCACCGTCGGCGGGACGCGCGTCGCCGGGACGCCGCCGGCGCTGATCTGTCCGGTCGGCCAGACGACGCATGACTGGGACGGCGTCAGCTGGTCGCCCGGCACCACCAGCGGCAGCTATGCGCTCGCCGGCATCGGGACGATGGACTTCGACATCGCGATCAGCGGCGGCGCGTTCCTGAACAACGCAACCTATGGCGGCCAGTCGCCGACGCGGCAAAATGTCGTAACCGGCGGCCTGTCGCCGACGCAATTCTCGATCTTCCAGATCGCCGACTTCACCAGCCAGGCTGGCGTTATCACCACCACCATGACCTTGCCGACCGCCGTTCCGGGCGCGCAGTTCCGCGTATTCGACATCGACTATGCCGCGGGCCAGTTCGCCGACCGGCTGACCGTGACCGGCAGCTTTAACGGTACCCCGGTCACCCCGACGCTGACCAATGGCGTCAGCAACTATGTCATCGGCAACAGCGCCTATGGCGACGTGACCTCGGCCGACGGCAGCGCCAACGGCAATGTCGTCGTCACCTTTGCGGCGCCGGTCGACACAATCGTCATCGCCTATGGCAGCCATAGCCTCGCTCCCGCCAATCCGGGTCAGCAAGGCGCTGCGATCCACGACATCATCTTCTGCCGCCCCGTGGCCAATCTGGCGATCGCCAAGACCAGCAGCGTCGTCAGCGATCCGACCAACGGCACCACCAACCCCAAGGCGATCCCCGGCGCGACCATGCGCTACTGCCTGCTGGCCACCAACAGCGGCAGCGGAACGGCCACCACTATCGTGATCAACGACGTATTGCCCGCGGCGACAACCTTTGTGCCGGGCTCGCTGCGCAGCGGTGCGAGCTGCGCGGGTGCAACCACGGTTGAAGACGACAATGCCGCGGGCGGCGACGAAGCCGATCCCTTTGGCGCATCCATCGCGGGGACAACCGTCACCGGCACCGCGGCGACGCTGGCCCCGGCCAGCGCGTTCGCCATCGCCTTCGATGTCATAATCAACTGATACCTATCGCCTTTTTCACTGTTTGCGTACAGATTGCCTGCCCCATGGTCCGCTGCCGCTTCTTGTCCCAGCCTGTCATCCGGCACCTGCACCAGCTGGCGCGGCTCGGCATGCTGGTGGTCGCCACGCTGGCGGCCGGGTCGGCAACGGCGCAGCGGGTCATCGTCAACCCGTCGTTCGAGGATAATGACCCGCAGGGGCCGGGCGCGCCAAATTATCAGATTTATTCGAACGGCGCGGTCCCCGGCTGGGATTCGGCATCGGGCGAGATCGAGCTGTGGGACAGCAATTTCAACGGCGTTCCCGCCTATGCCGGATCGGTGTTCGCCGAAATGAATGCCAATGTCCCCGGCGCCTTTTACCAGAATATCTGCATGGTGAACGGCGAGGCGATCGGCTGGACCTTTGCCCACCGCGCGCGACCGGGCGGCCCCGCCACCCAGACCGCGCGGTTTCAGATCGCCACCAGCTCGGGCACGCTGATCCAGAATCTGGCCACGCAAGCATCGACCATCAACAATGTCTGGAACGTCAATAGCGGGTCGACGACCTATAGCGGGGCGTCGGGAATCCAGCGCGTCCAGTTCATAACGGCCGATCCGGGCAGTTACGGCAATTTCCTAGACGACATCCGGATCACGCTGAACCCGTTCGTCGAACTGTCGGCGACGGCGGCGTCGGGCGTCGAATCGCTGGCGACCGCGAACCTGCCAACGCTGGTCGTCAACGGCACATTGTTCACCGCGCGCACCGTCAACGTCAGCATCACCGGCGGCACCGCGGTACGCGGGACCGACTATACGACGCCGGGCGGCGGCGCGAATTTTACCGTCACTATTCCTGCGGGTAGCTATCAGAATGCCGCGGTGCCGCTCGGTATCCAGATCATCGACGACAATGTGACCGAGGGCAGCGAAACGATCCAGATCGCGCTGAACGCCGGTACCGGCTACACCGTGTCGAGCACATCGACCTGCGGCGGTGCGGCGCGCACCGCGAGCACCTATATGATCACCGACAATGATTCGCCGGTGGTACTGGCGAAAAACTGGGTGACGGGCATCGTCGGCGACGCGGTCAGCCTGGCGATCACCGGCGGCGCCGCGGCCAGCGCAGGGTCGTCGACCGTCGGCGGCGCGGCAACCAACGCCACTGCGGTCGCGATTCCCGGCACAACGTTGACGCTGACTGAAGCCTATACGAGCGGTAGCGCAGCAAATTACAACAGCAGCATCGAATGCCGCCGCAACAGCGACAATGGCATCGTCGCCACCGCGGGCACCGGGCTCAGCCGCACCGTGGTGATGCCATCGGGCACGTCGCTGACCTGCACCTGGACCAACAGTCGCCGCGCGGCATCGCTGGTGGTGCGCAAACAGTGGGTCAACGCCCCGATCGCCAACGCCGTCACTATCCAGACCAGCGGGCTGATCAACAACGCCAGCCTGTCGTCGGTCGCGAACAGCGCCAACGAAACCGACACCAACGCCCCGGTCACCGTCTACGCCGGCGAAACCGCGACGCTTGGCGAGATTTTCACCGTCGGCAACGGCGCGAACTATGCGCAGGCGCTGGGCTGCACCGGCAATGCGACCGCGCTGGCGGGCAATCTGTTGACCGTCAACCCGGCGGACACCGCGATCGTCTGTACCTTCACCAACAGCTATATCGTGCCGCTATCGATCACCAAGACGGCCGCCGCCTACAGCGACCCGATCAACGGGCTGACTAACCCCAAACTGATTCCGGGTAGCTTTGCAAATTACGCGCTGACCGTCACCGCGCCCGCCGGCACCAGCGTCACCAACAACAGCATCATCGTCACCGATGCGCTTCCCGCCAATCTGCACCTGTTCGTCGGCACCTATGCCCCCGGTCCCGGCCCGGTGCGCTTCACAGCCGGAAGCAGCGGCCTGACCTACAGCTTTACCAGCCTCGCGAGCGCCACCGACGATCTGGAATTTTCGAACAATGGTGGGACTAGCTGGAGCTATGTCCCGACCCCCGATACCGACGGCGTCGACGCGGCGGTCACCCACGTGCGCATTCGTCCAAGGGGCAGCATGACCGTCGGATCCAGCTTCACGATCAACCTGCGCGGGCGAGTTCAATAGCACCGCGCGAACAGCCGATTGCATTCTGTACCGGATAGTCTAAATGCGCGAAATGAGCACGCGCACCGCTTCGGACAGCCACGATCCCGTCATCGAAAACCGCGACCAGCTTGCGGCCCCCATGGCCCAGGGCGAAAAGCCCAAGGAACGCTGGCGCATCGGCACCGAGCATGAAAAATTCGTCTATCGGGTAAGCGACCACCGCGCCCCCTCCTATGACGAACCCGGCGGCATCCACGACCTCCTGATGGCGCTCACCCGCTTCGGCTGGGAACCGGTGATCGAGGGCGGCAAGGTCATCGCGCTCGCGGGCAGCGACGGCACCGTCAGCCTCGAACCCGCGGGCCAATTGGAACTTTCCGGCGCGCCGCTCGAAAATCTGCACCAGACCTGCGCCGAAACCGGGCGGCATCTGAAACAGGTGAAGGAAGTCGGCGCCGAACTCGGCCTCGGCTTCCTGGGGCTGGGCATGTGGCCCGACAAGACGCGCGCCGAACTGCCAATCATGCCCAAGGGGCGCTACAAGATCATGCTCGACCATATGCCGCGCGTCGGCAGCCTCGGCCTCGACATGATGCTGCGCACCTGCACGATCCAGACCAACCTCGACTATTCGTCCGAAGCCGACATGGTGCAGAAATTCCGCGTGTCGCTGGCGCTCCAGCCGCTCGCAACGGCGCTGTTCGCGTCATCGCCCTTCACCGAAGGCAAGCCCAACGGCTATATGTCGTACCGCAGCCATATCTGGACCGACACCGATCCCGCGCGCACCGGCATGCTGCCCTTCGTGTTCGAGGATGGCTTCGGCTACGACCGCTATGTCGACTATATGCTCGACGTGCCGATGTATTTCGTCTTCCGCGACGGCAAATATATCGACGCCGCCGGACAGAGCTTCCGCGACTTCCTGAAGGGCGAGCTGCCCGCGCTCCCCGGCGAGTTGCCGCGCCTCTCCGACTGGACCGACCATCTTTCGACCGCCTTTCCCGAAGTGCGCCTCAAAAGCTTCCTCGAAATGCGCGGCGCCGACGGCGGGCCGTGGAACCGCATCTGCGCGCTCCCCGCACTGTGGGTCGGCCTCCTTTACGACCAGGGCGCGCTCGACGCCGCCTGGAATCTCGTCAAGGGCTGGAGCATCGCGGAACAACAGGCGCTGCGCGACGCGGTGCCGAGCGAAGGCCTCGACGCTCCCGCCCCCGGCGGCGGCACGTTGGGCGACCTTGCGCACCGCGTGCTCGATATTGCCGCCGCGGGGCTCGCTGCGCGCGGCGAGGTCAATTCGATGGGCGACAATGAAGTCGGCTTCCTCGAACCGCTGCGCCGCATCGCCAAAAGCGGCAAATCGCCGGCGCACGACCTGCTCGACCGCTATGAAGGGCCGTGGAACCACGACCTGTCCAAAATCTACGACGAGCTTAGTTTTTAGGCGACCGGCCCGACGCGTTCGTCGGGTTCGAGGCGGATCAGGGGGCGTTTCCGTCCGGTCAGCCGCGCGCACAGCCGCGGCACCAGCGCATTTGTCTGCGCCCAGTTCCAGTAAGCGACATAGGCCGGATCGGCGAGGAGATGCTTTTCCTCGGTCTTGGCGCGCCAGTAATAGACCGCGCTCACCAGCCCCAGCAGGACGACGTTGCGCGCGCCCTCGGTCCAGCCGCCCGACACCGCCAGAAAGGGCATGGCGGCAACCCACCAGCTGAGGTTCTTTGCGACATAGGCTGGATGGCGCGTGAATTTATAGGGGCCGTGGGTGATGATGCCGCGGTGCGTCAGGTTCGAAAAGCGGACGCCGAACGCCATCGTCGCCCAGCTATAGATCGCGGTCAGCAGCGCCAGCACGACCGCCCAGCCGATCAGCAGCGCGTCATGGCCCGCCAGCCAATGCCCCCAGTCGGCACCATGTACCTGATAATCGAGCGGCCCGCCGCTCATCAAGATGAAGGGCGGATAGCAGACAAGCGCCGCGACCCACGCCATGCCATAGGGGTTGGCGGTGCGGATATGCGCATCGAGCGGTTTCAGCGTCAGGATATAGCCCACGGTCGCGATATGGACGTCGATCAGGTACAGGAAATTCAGCGTCCAGATGCCAGTCATGTAGGGGTTCGCCAGCACCTCGGCCATCGGCACGGTGACCAAGTCCGAAAAATTGCCCGGCACGATCGACAGCATGAAGGCGGTGAAGAACCCCTTCACCGCCCACGCCCGCAAATGATGGCCGATCGCGCGGCCGTCGACCGGTTGGCCGGGTGCAATCAGCCAGCGACCGAACTGGTAACAGCCGTCGCGCGGCTCGATCATGCGGCGGTCGAGCCACAGCATATAGGGAATCGAAACCAGCAGCAGCCACGGTGCAACGCGTATCAGCAACTCCATCGAAAAGGCATATTGACCCGTCCAGTAATAGCGCATCGTCGCATAGATCAGCGCGATCAGCCCCCATGTCGCCCACAGCCCCGCGAGCTTGGTCAGGCTGATGTCGACCGTTTCGCGCCACGGCCGCCGCTGATCCCAGTCGATCCCGGTCGACGGATTGCGATGCACCTTGTCGACCAGCACCGACCACAACACCATTGGGAGGCCGCACGCCAGCACGCTGGCGATCGCCGAATTGGGGCCGCTCATCGGTCCGCGGGTGCCCCAGTCGATGCCCAGAAAAGCCGCGATCTCGGGCGCATAGCGCGCCAACACCAGATAGGCGACGAGGCCCGCCAGTCCGGCAAAGCCCACGCCGGCGCTCACCGCCGAGCGCGGACGCGGCGCACCGGTCGGCGGCAGGTCGTCGGCAACCATCAGGGGACCGGCAAAAGGGGATTTGGCGATGTCATTCACCGGCTTGGGCCTAGCAAAATTTGGTAAGCAAGCCGTCAATATTATTTGCCGATTCGCAGCGAATTTTCTCGCCAAATTGGCGGCGTTCCGCGCTTTTGACACCGTTCACCGCGCGCGCCTTTCGACTCGGCGCGAGTCGGCATGCAAAGATTCGCTCCCCGCCGACCCTCCTGTTAAGGCGCCCATCAATCGGGGCGGAGGGCTCCACAGAACAACAAGATGGGGTCGCCACTTGTCATCGAAAATCGCGGGTCTGCGCCATTGGCGCCAGCGCCTTTCTGCGCTGTTTCAGGACCATGAAATTTTCATCCGTACGCACGGCCATGTCCGGTTCCTGCGCATCAGCGCCGTCTGGCAAAAGCGCGTCGCGCTGATTGCCGGGGTCGTGCTGCTCGCTTGGGCCGCAACGACGCTTGCGGTGGTCGTCAACCAACTGCTGACCGCCGACGAGCGCGCCGCGGTCGCCCGGCAACAGGCCGCCGCGCTGGCGTCGGAAAAGCGCATCGCGCAATATCGCGACCGCGTTGCCGAAACCGCCGCCGACCTGGAAGAGCGGCAGGCGCTGCTCGAAGGAATCGCCGAAACCCATTTCGGCATCGACCCGGCGGCGATCGAGGCGCAGCCCGCCGGTGCGGCTGGCCAGCCCGCCGCGACCGCCCCGCTCAAGACCAGCGCGGTCGATCCGCGCCTCCCCCCCGAAGCACAGGCACTTGCCCGGCTCGACGCGCGGCAGGAGCAATTTGCCGGCCGCCTGCTTGCCGCGGTCAATCTGCGCGCCGACAATGCCGAAGAAGCCGTCGCGAAGCTCGGGCTCAATCCCGCCGCGATCGTGCGGAGCGCGGCGACCGGCCGCGGTGGTCCGCTGATCCCCTACAAGGGCAAAATGGGCAAGGCGAAAGCGCTCGGCGCCTCGTTCGCCGCGCTGGAAGGCGCGCTGTTCCGCATGGAAGTGCTCGAACGCACCCTCGTCGCGGTCCCTTCGGGCAACCCGGCCAATGTTTTGATGATGTCGTCGGGCTTCGGTTATCGCAGCGACCCCTTTACCGGCGGCGCCGCGATGCACTCGGGCCTCGATTTCCGCGGCCCGATCGGCACCCCGATCCTGGCCGCAGCGCCCGGCCGTGTCAGCTTCGTCGGATCGAAGTCGGGTTATGGCAACACGGTCGAAATCGATCATGGCCAGGGCATGATGACGCGCTACGCCCACTTGTCGGGCTATACGACCAAGGTCGGCGCACAGGTCACCGCGGGCGAACAGATCGCCAAGATGGGCTCGACCGGCCGTTCGACCGGCAGCCACCTGCATTTCGAAGTTCGTTTGAACGGCGTCGCGGTCAATCCGCGCCGCTTCCTGGAGGCCAAAGCCGATGTTCTCGAAGTCAAAAACGACGCCCGACAGCGAGTCGGCGCCATCACTGCCCGCGGTGCCCGCTAAAATGGCGACGGGCGCGCGGCATACGACCTTTTCGATTCTGGGATCAGACGTCGTCGTTACCGGCAATGTCGCCGCCAGCGTCGACCTGCACGTCGACGGCAAGATCGAAGGCGACCTGAAATGCGCCAATCTTGTCCAGGGCGAAGCGAGCGAGATCAAGGGCGCGGTCACCGCCGAAACCGCCAAGATCGCGGGCCTGCTCGACGGCTCGATCGAGGCCAAGACGCTAATCGTCCACGCCACCGCGCGGATCACCGGCGATGTGACCTACGAGACGATCACGATCGAAAATGGCGGCAAGGTCGACGGCAAGCTGTCGCACCGTCGCCACGGGGCGATGGCCGCCAAAGCGCCGCCGCCGCTCGAGGTGGTCGAAAACAAGTCGGCGCTGGGCATCTGACCTTGCGCTGCGCCGGGATCGCATGACCGCGCATCAATTCGACATCGACGCCCATGTCCACTGGGCATGGGGACGCGGCGAGGGCCATGGCCGGATCACCCAGCGCTTCGAAACCCGCGTTGAGCGCATCATCAAGGGTGCGCGTATCGTCCGCAACGGATCGCCCGCCAATCCCGCCTATCTGATCGAGATGATCGACGGGCGCGAGGTGTTGAAACTCGGCAGCGAGCTTAGCGGCGACTGACGCGCCCGACCTGCATTGTCACTGCGACGCGGTCGCCCAGTCCGACCCCTTCGGCGCGCTGCACCGCGACCTTCACCGGCAGCATGTAGGTATCGCCGCGCCGGAACAGCGAGGTGGCGAACAATGTCGCGCCGATTTGCGCTGTGACCGGCACCATGCCCCAGCCATAGCTGGCTTCGCGGGCAGCATAATGAACCTCACCAACCAGGTCGGCGGGCAGCGCGACGAACAAATAGGGCGCCGGGCCGCGCCATTCGATGATCTCGGCGTCGAAATCGATGCTGGCCACGCCGGTCAATTGCGCGGCGCCTGCCGCCGATAGCTCAGCGCTTCGGCAATGTGGATGCGCCCGACGGCCTCGGCACCCGCAAGATCGGCGATCGTCCGCGCCACCCGCAATATCCGCGTATAGCCGCGCGCCGACAGCCGCATCGCTTCGGCCGCTTGCGCCAGCAATTTGCGCCCCGCCTCGTCGGGGGTCGCGACCGCCTCCATCAACTCGCCGTCGATTTCGGCGTTGGTGCGTGCCTTGTGGTCGGCGTAGCGCGCAGACTGGCGCGCGCGCGCCGCGGCGACGCGGCCCGCGACCTCGGCGCTGCCCTCGGCGGGGGGAGGCAGCACGAGGTCAGCGGCGCTGACCGCCTGCACTTCGACATGCAGGTCGATGCGGTCGAGCAAGGGCCCCGACACCTTCGCCTGATAATCGGCGGCGCAGCGCGGGGCGCGGCTGCACGCGAGCGCGGGATCGCCCAGATGCCCGCAGCGGCACGGATTCATCGCCGCGACCATCTGCACCCGCGCCGGAAAAGTCACATGCGCGTTGGCGCGCGCGACGCTGACCTCGCCGGTTTCCAATGGCTGACGCAGGCTGTCGAGGACGGTGCGCTGAAATTCGGGCAATTCGTCGAGGAACAAAACGCCAAGATGCGCGAGGCTGACCTCGCCCGGCCGCACGCGCAGGCCGCCGCCGACGAGTGCGGGCATCGACGCGCTGTGGTGCGGGCTGCGGAACGGCCGCGCGCGGATCAGCCGCCCGCCCTCCAGTCCGCCGGCGACCGACGCGATCATCGACACTTCCAGCGCTTCGGCGGGGTCGAGGTCGGGAAGGATGCCCGGCAGGCACGCCGCCATCAGCGACTTGCCCGCCCCCGGGGGGCCGACCATCAGCAGATTATGGCCGCCGGCCGCAGCAATTTCGAGCGCGCGTTTGGCGACCTCCTGTCCCTTCACATGCGCGAGGTCGGCCATGCGCCGCGGCGGTTCGGCTTCGCCGGGGCGCGGCGGGGGGAGCAGCGCGTTGCCCTTGAAATGATTGAGCAGCGAGAGGAGGTCGGGCGCCGCGAGCACCTCGACATTGCCCGCCCACGCCGCCTCCGGCCCCTGCGCCACCGGGCAGATCAGCCCGCGGTCCTGGCTGCCCGCGTGCAGCGCGGCAAGCAGGACGCCGGGCGAGGCGGCGACGCGGCCGTCGAGGCCAAGTTCGCCGACCACGACATAGGAGGACAGCGTTTCGGGATCGACCACCCCCATCGCGCCGAGCAGCGCGAGCGCGATCGGCAGGTCGTAATGCGAGCCTTCCTTGGGCAGGTCGGCGGGCGATAGATTGACCGTGATGACCTTGGGCGGCAGCGCGAGGCCGATCGCAGCGATCGCAGCGCGGACGCGCTCGCGGCTTTCGCCGACCGCCTTGTCGGGCAGGCCGACGACGACGAAGCGCGGCAGGCCCGGCGTTATCTGGCACTGCACTTCGACCCCGCGCGCCTCGAGCCCCAGATAGGCGACGGTGGAAACGATCGCGACCATCAATGTCCCCTGTTTGTTCTTGTGCTTTGTGACGACAAAGCGGGGCGAGGTCGAGTCGTTTTTGGTGCCGGATTGGAAGTTGACGAAAGTGCCGCGCAGCGTCGGTGATTTTCGCATTTGACAACATACCAACTGGTCGGTATGTTGATTCGCATGACGAGCAAACAGCCCTCTGCTGATTCCCACGCGTTCCCCGCAGCCGCCGCCCGCGCAGTCCCCCAGGCGGGCGGCGGCACCCCGGCGGAGCGCGCGCCGCGCGGCAGTGCCCGCGCGGCGCTGATCGAGGCGGCACATGCGACGGTGCGCAAGCAAGGCTATGCGGCGACGACGGTCGACCAGATCTGCGCCGCCGCCGGTGTGACCAAGGGCGCCTTCTTTCATCACTTCGCGTCGAAGGAGGCGCTGGCGGTCGCCGCGGCCGAGGCGTGGACCGAACGCGCGCGGCCGATGTTCGAAATGCCGCCGCACACCAAATTGGACGACCCGCTCGCCCGCCTGCTCGGCCATATCGACTTCCGCTTTTCCATGCTCGACGGCCCGGTCGAGGAATTCACCTGCTTCGTCGGCACGATGGTGCAGGAAGCCTTTGCGACGAGCGACGCGATCCGCACCGCGTGCGAGGCGAGCGTCAGCGCCTATTGCGAGGCGCTGGCGCCCGATATTGCCGCCGCGATCGACCTTTACGGCGCACCCGGCGATGTCACCCCGCTGGGCCTCGCGCAGCATATCCAGGCGGTGCTGCAGGGCAGCTTCATCCTCGCCAAGACGACCAACGACCCCGAAATCGCGCGCGGCAGCGTCGCGCACCTCAAAACCTATATCCGCCTGCTTTTCCAACCGTCCGGCGCAAGATGATGTTGCAGGTAGTTGCCGCCCCACCGACGCACCGCCGACCTGACCCCCGATCCCATCCCCAAGGAGAGAGACGATGCCCCAGATGATTTTCGTGAACCTGCCGGTGACCGACCTTGCCCGGTCGCAGGCCTTTTATGAAGCGGTCGGCGCGGTCAACAACCCCGCCTTCACCGACGACACCGCCGCGTGCATGGTCGTGCAGGAAGGGTCGATCCACGTCATGCTGCTGACCCACGAAAAATGGGCAAGCTTCACGTCGAAGGCAATCCCCGACGCGCATACGAGCGCGCAGGTATTGCTGTGCGTATCCGCCGACAGCCGCGCCGAAGTGGACGCGCAGGTTGCCAAGGCGACCGCCGCGGGGGGCAAGGCCGACCCGACCCCGACCCAGGAATATGGCGACTTCATGTACGGGCGCAGCTTCGAGGATCCCGACGGCCATATCTGGGAAGTGATGTGGATGGACCCGGCCGCAATCCCCGCCGGCGAACCCGCCGAAGTCGCCGCCTGACGCGCAACACGAAGGAGAAAGGCGATGACCGACGGCGTTCCCACCAAAGGCCAGCTGCTGGCGGGCCGGATCCTCAGCGGACTGGTCATCGCCTTTCTACTCTTCGACGCCGGGCTCAAGCTCGTCGCGCCGCAGTTCGCGATCGACAACAGCCCGCCAAACCTGGGCTGGCCCGCCGAGATCGGCACCATGTACCTGCTCGCGGTCCTGCTGCTGGTCCCGACGCTGCTCCATATCTGGCCGCGCACGAGCATCCTCGGCGCGATCCTGATCACCGGCTACCTCGGCGGTGCGATCGCGACGCAGGTCCGGGTCGGCAACCCGCTGTTCAGCCACATGTTGTTCGGCGTCTATCTGGGCCTGATGATGTGGGGCGGGCTGTGGCTGCGCGATCCGCGGCTCCGGGCGCTGATCCCGCTGCGGTCGGCGGAGGGCTGAACCGATGTCCTTCCAGTCGTACCTCGACAACATCGAATCCAAAACGGGTCAGTCGCCGGACGATTTGCAGGCGCAAGCGATGCAGAAGGGGTTGGCCGATGCGACGGGATTGGCGCCCGGTGTCAAGGCCAGCGCGGTGATCGACTGGCTGAAGGCCGATTACGGGCTGGGCCATGGCCACGCCATGTCGATCGTCGCCTATTTCAAAGGCAAACGAAGCTAGGCTTCGTCAAACGATAGAGGATTATATCCCATGCCAGGTTTTTCTCCCCGCTCCCGATTTCCCCGGCGGCGCCACGGCGTTGGCGTCGCGCTGGCGCTGCTTGCCGGCACCGCGATGCTCGCCGCCAGCCCGGTGCCGCTACAGGCGCAGAGCACGCGCGTCGCCGAAAGCGCCGTCCGGTCGGGCTACGCCGAAGCCGACGGCGCGCGGTTGCACTATCAGGTCTTTGGCGACCTGAAGTCGGGCAAGACGCCGCTGATCGTCCTCCACGGATCGTTCATGTCGGGCGATGCCATGAAGATACTTGTCGAACCGCTGGCAAAGACCCGTCCGGTCATCGCTACCGATGCGCGCGGCCACGGGCGGTCGGGCGGCGTCGACGGCCCGATGACCTATGACCGGCTTGCCGACGACGGCATCGCGGTGCTCGACGCGCTGGGCGTGAAACAGGCCGATGTATTCGGTTACTCGATGGGCGCGACCACCGCCATCGCCATGGCGGTTCGCCACCCGGAACGCATCGGCAAGCAGGTGGTGCTGTCCGGGCCGTCGAGCCTGGAGGGCTGGTATCCCGAAATGCTGGCAAGCTTTGCCAAGCTGAACCCGGCGATCTTCGTCGGCAGCCCGATCGAACGCGAATATAAGCGGCTGTCGCCGACCCCCGACAAGTTCGCGGCGCTGGTCGAAAAGACGGTCGCGCTGGAAGCCAAGCCCTATGGCTACACCGACGCCGCAGTGCGCGCGATCCCGGGCAAGACGCTGCTGATCGTCGGCGATGCCGATTCGGTCACGCTGGATCACGCGATCGCGCTGTTCCGGCTCCGCGGCGGCGGCGACCGCGACGCGGCGACCCGCGGTTTCATCGACAAGGCGCCGCAGGCGCGTCTCGCGATCCTGCCCGCCACGTCGCACATCGGCGTGCTGGCCGAGGCGACCGCGATCGCAGCGATGACCGACGCGTTTCTGGATGACCGCATCGCCCCGATGCCGCCCGGTTTTTTCTGACCCCCGTCCGCCCCCCAGGAGAACGCCCATGCCGATCAATCCCGACGCCGCCATTGTCATCACCGCCTTTGACTGGGTGCCCGATTTCGCCCGCGGCTTTGTCCGTGACCTTCGCCCGCGCTGGGCCTGCGAGGAGATCGGGCTCGATTATGCCGAGCATCTGATCAGCGCGGTCGATCGTCCGGCCGATCATTACCGCCTGCAACCGTGGGGCCAGGTGCCGGTGCTGCGCGACGGCGACGTCACCCTGTTCGAAAGCGGCGCGATCATGCTGCATCTGGCGGCAAAGGATGCGCGGTTGCTGCCGACCGACGCGCAGGCCCGCGCCGACGCCACCGCCTGGGTGTTCGCGGCATTGAACAGCGTCGAGCCGATGATGTTCGAACTCGGCAATGTCGATATTTTTTCGAAGGACGAGGAATGGGCGAAGCTGCGCCGTCCCAGCCTGATCGACTTCATCCGCAGCCGATTTGGCCGCCTGTCCGACGCGCTGGGCGACAAGCCCTATCTGCTCGGCGATTTCAGCATCGCCGACATCGCGATGGCGACAGTGCTGCGCGAAGGCGTCGAGGCCGGGCTGGTCGCCGAATTCCCCCGCCTTGCTGCCTATCTCGATCGCTGCACGGCGCGTCCGGCGTTCCAGTGCGCGAGGGATGCGCAGCTGGCATCATTCAAAGAAGAGCCGGTCACGGCCTGAATTTCCTGCCCCCGAAGGAGAGACAAGATGACCTATGTCGAAGGATTTGTCGTCGCGGTGCCGACCGCCAACAAGGAAGCCTATCGCAAACATGCCGCCGATGCGGCGCCGCTGTTCAAGGAATTCGGCGTCGCGCGGATGATCGAGGCGTGGGGCGACGACGTGCCCGACGGCAAGGTCAACGACCTGAAAGGCGCAGTGCAGGCGAAGGCCGACGAAACCGTCGTGTTCAGCTGGTTCGAATATCCCGACAAGCAGGCGCGCGACGCCGCTAACGACAAGATCATGTCCGATCCGCGGATGAAGGAAATGGGCGCCACCATGCCGTTCGATGGCAAAAGGATGATCGTCGGCGGTTTCGAAGCGATCCTTGACGATCGCGGCACCGGCGCCACCGGCTATATCGACGGCTTTGTCGCGCCTGTGCCCGATGCGAACAAGGAAGCCTATCGCGCGATGGCCAAGATGGCGTCGGAGGTGTTCATCGAACATGGCGCGACGCGCGTCGTCGAAAATTGGGGCGATGATGTCCCCGTCGGCGAGGTCACCGACTATGCCCGCGCGGCGCACAAGCAGGATGGCGAAACCGTCGTGTTCAGCTGGGTCGAATGGCCGAACAAGGAAGCGCGCGATACCGGCTGGGAAAAGGTGATGGCCGACGAGCGGATGAACCCCGGCCCCGAAGAGGAGCGTCCGTTCGATGCCAAGCGCATGATCTATGGCGGTTTCGTCCCGATCGTCGAGGCCTGAGCCGAAGTCCCCGTCGCGCCGCGACGGGGCGACCCGCATCGCTGACGGGAGCTGGCGCCGCGGCGCCGCCCCTGCCCCACCGCCTCGCGGCGGCCGCTTCCCCCTCGCCGTGCGGCAGCGGGAACAGAAAGGACGAAAGACAATGATCAAGCTTTACGGAACCCCGCCCACCCGCGCGCTGCGCGCGATCTGGCTGCTCAATGAACTCGACCTGCCGCACGAGATCGTCCCGGTCGATATCAGCACGGGCGAGCAGCTGACCCCCGAGTTTCTGGCGCTCAACCCCGCGGCGAAGCTGCCGGTGCTGGTCGACGGCGATACCGTGATCAGCGAATCGGCGGCGATCCAGCTGTACCTGGCCGACAAATATGGCGACCGCTTTCCCGGCGGCGGGCTGATCCCCGCGACCGCCGAGGATCGCGGCCGCATGTATCACTGGCTGTTCTTCCTGATGACCGAGATCGAGGCGCCGCTGTGGCGCATCGCGCTGCACAATTTCATTTACGAAGCCGGCGACCAGTCGGCGACCGAGCCGGAACTGGCGAAGCGTGACGCGCTGCGCATGATCGCGGTGATGGAACAGCATATGCAGGGGCGCGACTATCTGGTCGGCGACGCGCCGACCGTGGCCGATTTCAACGCCGCCTTCACGCTCGACTGGGCGCGCGAGGAAGCGCTGCTGGACGATGCCCCGGCGCTGCGCGCCTATCTCGACGGCCTTTACGCCCGCCCGCGGGCGCCGGTGACGATCGCCGAGGGGTTCGCCGCGCTGGAAGCGTGACCGACAAAGTGGGCGAGGAGCAAATGATGGCCGACGACAAGCAAAATAGCGTCCCCACCGAACGATGCATCGCATCGTGCCAGTGCGGCACCGTGACGCTGGCGATGACCGGCAAGCCGATCATGGCTGCGACCTGTTACTGTCATAGCTGCCAAACGGCAGGGCATGCGTTCGAGGCGCTCCCCGGTGCGCCGACGGTGGTCGGAAGCGATGGCGGCACAGCCTATGTGCTCATGCGCAAGGATCGACTCGCCTGGTTGTCGGGGTCGGGCCAGCTCGCAGAACATCGGCTGAGTCCCGACGCGCCGACGCGGCGGTTCGTCGCGCGATGCTGCCATTCGCCGATCGCGCTGGAGTTTACCAAGGGACATTGGCTGAGCGTCTATGCGGCGCGCATCCCCGAAGCCGCGCGCCCGGCGGCAGAGATGCGGACGATCGTCAACGACCGGCCCGACGGCGTCGAGCTGGCCGACGACATCCCCAATTATACGTCGCCATCGGGCAAATTCATGTGGCGGCTGCTGAAGGCGTGGGCCGCGATGGGCTTTCGCGCCCCGCCGATCGAACGAACCAAAGGATTTGCACGATGACGACGAACGCCGACCGCGTCGAAATGCTGAACGTGAACAGCCCGAACCATGTCGTGCGCGTCGAGCGCGCCAAATATGACGCGATGCGGGGCGCCATGCTGGCGGTGGTCCCCGCCGAGGCACCGGGGCTGACCGCGGCCGAGATCAAGGCGCGGCTGCTGCCGCTGCTGCCCGAGGCGCTGTTCCCCGGCGGGGCCACCGCGGGATGGTGGCAAAAGGGGGTCCAGCTCGACCTCGAAGCACGCGGCGTGATGGCGCGCGCGGCGACCAAACCACTGCGTTTTCACCGCACCTGATCGCGGCCATTCCCACCCGTTTTTTGCAAGGAGCACCACAATGACCAATCCCCCAGGAAGCTTCATCTGGTACGAACTGATGACGGGCGACCCCGACGCCGCGGCATCCTTTTACGGCGCGGTCGTCGGCTGGACGGTCGCGGCGCACGGCGATCCGGATGCCCCCGGCGGCGTCGATTACCGGATGATCGTCCGCACCGACGGCGGCCATGCCGGCGGCATGTTGACGCTGACCGCCGACATGATCGCGGGCGGCGCGCGGCCCGGTTGGCTCGGCTATCTGTACACCCCCGACGTCGATGCGGCGGTCGCGGCGATCACCGCCGACGGCGGCACGGTGCATATGGCGGCGCACGACCTGCCGGTCGGGCGCATGGCGATGGTCGCCGATCCGCAGGGGGCGCCCTTTTATATCATGAACCCGATCCCGCCCGCGGACGCACCCGACAAGGTCGCCGACGCATTCTCGGTGACCGAAGCGCAGCATGTCCGCTGGAACGAACTGGCGACGAGCGATCCCGACGCCGCAATCCGGTTTTACACCAAGCATTTCGGTTGGGGCCAGGAAGGCGCGCTCGATATGGGGCCGCTCGGCCAATATCGCTTCCTTCAGCATGGCGGCGACATGATCGGCGCGGTGATGCCGCTGATGGACGGTTATCCGGCACCGGCGTGGAATTTCTACATCGGCGTCGACGATATCGACCGCGCCCGCGATGCGGTGGTCGCCCATGGCGGCACGGTCACCAGCGAACCGATGGAAATCCCCGGCGACGATGCGGGCCACGCGATGAATGCGATCGACCCGCAAGGCGCCGCGGTCGGCTTTGTCGGCCCGCGCAAATCCTGATTACCCAAAAATCCCCCCAAGAAAGAAGGAGAAATAAGATGAGCAAGACCCCCCTGACGATGTGCCTGTGGTACGAAGGTGATGCCGAGGAAGCGGCGAATTTCTATGCCAACACCTTTGCCGACAGCCATGTCGACGCCGTCCACCGCGCCCCCGGCGATTCGCCCGGCGGCAAGGAAGGCGACGTGCTGACGGTCGAATTCACCTTGCTCGGCACCCCGTGCCTCGCCCTCAACGGCCCGCCGATCTTCAAGCATAGCGAGGCCTTTTCCTTCATCGTCCATACCGACACGCAGGAGGAAACCGACCGCCTGTGGGACGCGATCACCCGCGACGGCGGCCAGGAAAGCGTCTGCGGCTGGTGCAAGGACAAATGGGGCGTCAGCTGGCAGATCACCCCGCGCGTCCTGCTCGAAGCGACAACGGGGAGCGACAAAGCGGCCGCCAAGCGGGCGTTCGACGCGATGATGACGATGAAAAAGATCGACATCGCCGCGATCGAGGCCGCGGTGCGGGGCGACACGGTTGGCGCGGCGTAACCCGGCGCTTTTCGCCTGGCTGCTCTGCGGCACGCTCGACATCGTCTATGCGGCGGTGGCGAGCGTGGCGCAGGGCGGCACGGTGTCGGGCATGTTGCGCAGCGTCGCCAGCGGGCCGTTCGGCGACGGCGCGCGGAGATGGGGCTTCGGCGGTGCGCTGGCGGGGCTGGCGACGCATTTTGCGATCATGGGCGCGATGGTCGCGTTCTGGTTCTGGGCGGCGCGGCGCTGGCCGATGCTGGCCGCGCGGCCGTGGTGGCTCGGCGGAACGCTTTACGGCCTGATGCTTTATCTGGTGATGAACGCGATCGTGCTACCGCTGCGGTTCGGATCGCCCTTTCCGCCCTCCAACCCGATGGCGGGGGCTATCGCGCTTCTGCCCCATATTCTGTTGGTGGGCTGGCCGCTCGCCTGGCTGACGCGCAAAGGTTGAACGATGCTGATCCTCTATGCCCACCCCTTTTCGTCCTACAGCTGGAAAGCGCAGATCGCGCTGGACGAAAAAGGCGTCGATTGCGACTATCGCAATGTCGACCCCGAATTTCCCGAGCATGGCGCGCAATTGCACGCGCTGTGGCCGGTGGGCAAATTTCCGCTGCTCGTCGACGGCGATCGGGCGTGGTTCGAAACATCGATCATCATCGAATATCTCGACCGCGTTCAGCCCGAACCGCGCCTCATTCCCGCAGATCCCGACGCCGCGCTCCGGGTGCGGCAGATGGACCGGGTGTTTGACCTGCATGTGATGGCGGTGGTGCAGGACATTGTGAACGACCGCATCCGCGGGCCGGAGGGGCATGCACCGATGATCGTCGACAAGGCGCGGGCGGCGCTCGACACCATCTATCGGTGGCTCGACACCCAATTGGCGGGCGGCGGCTGGGCGACGCCCGACGGCTTCACGCTGGCCGATTGCGCGGCCGCGCCCGCGCTGTTCTACGCCGACTGGGTGCATGAAATTCCCGCCGAACTCGAAAATTTGCGTAATTATCGGGCGCGGCTGGTCGCGCATCCATCGGTCGCTCGGGCCGTCGATGGGGCGCGTCCCTATCGGCATTATTTCCCCGGTGGAGCCCCCGACCGCGACTAGCGTCCCGCAACGGGGTTAACGGCGCGCTGACGCTGGCGCTTTGCGATTTAGTCATCGCGCGTGCGCGAGGGCGGGGGCATGGTTTTGCCGACCGCCTTTGTCCGGACGCTGGTCGCCGCCGCCTTTGCGGCGGTCTTGGCATTCGCGCCGGCGCACGCGCAGCAATTCATCACGGTCACCACCACGACGGTGACCTGGAGCGATGACCAAGCCGACGACGCCGACGCGGCCATCGATGATTTCGACGCCGCGCTGCTCGATGACGAGGCGTTGGCGGAGGACGCCGGTTTTGCCCCGGCGCGTCGTTATGCCCCGTCGGCGGCGCTCGCGACGCCGGGTCATGCCAAGGCACATTATGGTCCCTTTGCGGTGATCGATGCGGCCACGGTGCGCATGGCGGGCGACGTTACCGCGGCGACGCCGCGCCAGTTTGCGTCGATGCTCGCGGCCTTTCCGGGGCTCAAGCGAATCGAGATGGTCGATTGCCCCGGCAGTCTCGACGAGGAAGCCAACCTGATTCTGGCGCGCGCGATCCGCCGCGCGGGGATGGAAACGATCGTGCCGAGCGGCGGTTCGGTGCGGTCGGGCGCGGTCGAACTGTGGCTGGCAGGAGCAACCCGCCGCGCCGCGCCCGACGCCGAATTCGGCGTCCATAGCTGGGCCGACGAATATGGGCGCGAGGCCAACGACTATGACGCGAACGATCCGGTCCACGCCGAATATCTGGGGCTGTACCGCGAGCTCGGCATGGACGCGGTGAAGGCACGCGAATTTTACGCGCTCACCAACGCGACGCCATTCGACCAGGTACGCTATCTGACCCGCGACGATATGGCGCGGTTCGTCACGCTCAACTAGGAAGCTGTCGCCGAGCGCTCGTCGCGTTCAGGACTCTGCCGCTAGCAGTTGCCCTGGACACCATCGGCGCAGTCGCCGACCGATTCCACATCCTTCACCGCACCGTCAACGGTGTTGCAGGCCGACAGAAACAGCATCGAACCACTGATCGCGAAGATCGTCAGAAGCTTTTTCATTCTCTTTCTCCGACACGAGGGCCGACCACCCTCCAATTTCGATATCTTCGGCAACGATAGTGCAGAAGGATCGTTCCAAAGCGTCGCCCTCACGCTGGCCGAAGCGTTCCAAAAGGCCGCTGGGCCGGGGCGGGTGCGGGGTGGGTCGCTAGCTCGCCGCAGCTGTTTTAGTCTTGCAGCACGGCGCTGCCCTACCCACATCACGCTTATGGCAAAGCGTAGCCTTTATCAGCGATTAAGGTCGAACGCGCAGGTGCGCACGGCCCTGTTCGCGCTCGGCGTGCTGCTGATGCTCGTCGGCATCGCGATCGGGCCGCTGCCCGGACCAGGTTTCCTGATCGTCTTTCCGGTCGGTCTGATGCTCTGCCTTCAGAACAGCGCATGGGCGAAGCGCGTCTATGTCCGGTTCAAGCGCCGCCACCCGCGTTATGCCGCATGGACCGACCGGGTGATGCAGCGCCCGAGCGCGGCGCGGCGGCGCAAGCTTCGCAGCCACGAGAATCTGCCCGGCGGTGATTGACTTTGCGCCGCGCCTCGCTTATCCGCGCCTCCAACGGTGGCCGCCCACGCTTGGCGGCCCTTTTCTGTTGCAGCATTTGACGAGATCTAGGGAAAACCGCGATGAAGCGCACCTATCAACCGAGCCGCCTCGTGCGCAAGCGCCGCCACGGCTTCCGCGCCCGCAAGGCCACCGTCGGCGGCCGCAAGGTTCTGGCTGCCCGCCGCGCCCGCGGCCGCAAGAAGCTGTCGGCCTGATCGCCGACGCTTCGCCGCCAGCGTGTCTGGTGCGAACGCTTTCAAAACGTAGCGAATTTCTGGCCGCCAACCGCGGCCTTCGCTTTCCCATGCCCGGCTTTGTCCTGCTCGTCCGCGCGCGTGGCGACGACGATGAGGCGATGGGCATCGGTTACACCGTCAGCAAAAAGGTCGGCAATGCCGTGACCCGCAACCGGATGAAGCGCCGGCTGCGCGAACTGTGCCGCGCCGCGCTGCCCGAATCGGGAATCGCGGGCGCCGACCATGTGCTGATCGGGCGGCCGGGCGGCAACGACATCGTCTTTGCCGACCTTGGCGAACAGCTCGATTCGGCGCTTGCGCGCGCGGCGAAGAAACTGGCCGCGAAAGCGCCATGATCGCCCGGCTGCTCATCCTCATCGCCCGCGCCTGGCAGATCGGGCCGTCGCGCATCCTGCCGCCGACCTGTCGCTATTCGCCATCATGCAGCGCCTATGCCATCACGGCGCTGTCACGCTATGGTGCGATCAAGGGTGGCTGGCTCGCGACAAAGCGGCTATTGCGCTGCCATCCTTGGGGCGGGCATGGCCATGATCCGGTGCCGTAGCTGCCGTTTTCCCCGACATATGAGACGAAGAGAGACCGAAAAGCGTGGACGACAAGCGTAATCTGATCGCGGCAATCCTGTTGTCGGTGGCCATCCTGATCGGCTGGAATTTCGTCGCCGAACAATTTTTCCCGACGCCTGCCAAGCCCGACGTGACGACCACCGTCGCGGGCGCCAACGGCACCCCGGCAACCGCGCCCGCCGCGCAGGGCCAGCCGAGCGCGCTGCCCGCGGCCACCGCGCCCGCGGCGCCGGCAGCGCAGGCCATCCGCCCGGTCGAGGCGGCGCTGGCCGAAGGCAACCGGATTCCGATCAGCACGCCCGCGCTGGCAGGCTCGATCAACCTGGTCGGCGCGCGCATCGACGACCTGACGCTGACCAAATATCGCCAGACGATCGACACGGATTCGCCGCCGGTTCGCCTGTTCGCGCCGGGCGGCACCAAGGCGGCCTATTTCGCCAGCCTGGGCTGGTCGGCGCAGGGCGTCGAAGTGCCCGCGCCCAACACGCTGTGGACCGCGAGCGGTACGCGGCTGACACCGACCACCCCCGTGACGCTGAGCTGGGCCAATGGCACCGGCCAGACGTTCCGCATCGAATATAGCATCGACGCCAATTATCTGATCACCGCCAAACAGACGATCGCCAACACCGGCACCGCGCCGGTGTCGGCGAGCAGCTTTGCGTTGATCGACCGCCTCGGCAAGCCGACCGACCCGCACGAGGTCGACAGCTGGACGATCCATGTAGGGCCGACCGGTTACCTCGACGGCAAGTCGGTGTTCGACACCGATTATGAAGATCTGGAGGAAGCGCCGCACCGCACCGTCCGCTATAATTCGGCAGGCTGGCTGGGCTTTACCGACAAATATTGGCTCGCCGCGATTGTCCCCGCCAAGGGCGAGCGCGTGACCGCAGCGATCAGCTCGCCCGCGGCGAACAATTACCAGACCTTGTTCGCGCGCGACTTTGCGCAGGTGGCGCCGGGCCAGCAGGTCACAACGACCAGCCGCATCTTTGCCGGGGCGAAGGAAGTCGGCATTCTGGAGACCTACCAGAATGATCTGGGCATTCCGCGCCTGTCGAATGCGATCGACTGGGGCTGGTTCGAATTTTTCGAGGTGCCGATCTTCAAGCTGCTCCACTGGCTGTTCCTGCAGCTCGGCAATTTCGGTCTTGCGATCATGGCGCTGACGCTGATCATCCGCCTGCTGATGTTCCCGATCGCCAACCGGCAATTTTCGTCGATGGCGCAGATGCGCGTCGTCCAGCCGAAGATGAAGGCGCTGCAGGAGCGGTACAAGGACGACAAGCCGAAGATGCAGCAGGAGCTGATGAAGCTTTACAAGGACGAGAAGATCAACCCGCTCGCGGGCTGTCTGCCGATCCTGATCCAGATTCCGATTTTTTACGCGCTGTACAAGGTGTTGATGGTCGCGATCGAAATGCGCCACCAGCCCTTTTACCTGTGGATCAAGGATCTGTCGGCGCCGGACCCGCTGCACATCCTCAATCTCTTCGGCCTGCTGCCCTTTACCCCGCCGTCGATCCTGGCGATCGGCGTGCTCGCGGTGATCCTGGGCGTGACGATGTGGCTGCAGTTCCGCCTCAACCCCGCCCCCGCCGATCCCGTGCAGGCGCAGGTGTTCAAGATCATGCCGTGGCTGTTCATGTTCATCATGGCGCCGTTCGCGGCGGGCCTGCTGCTGTACTGGATCACCAACAATATCCTGTCGATCGGGCAGCAGCAGTGGATGTATCGCAAGTTCCCGGCGTTGAAGGCACAGGCGACGACGTGAGCGATTCCGACGATCTTGCGCCGGGGGCCGATCCAGAATGGGCGGAGCGCGCGCGCAAGCTGTTTTCGGGGCCGATCACCTTCCTGAAATCGGCGCCGGCGCTGCAACATCTGCCGACGCCGGGCGTGCCCGAGATCGCGTTTGCGGGCCGATCGAACGTCGGCAAATCGTCGCTGCTCAACGCGCTGACCAACCGCAACGGGCTCGCGCGCACGTCGGTGACCCCGGGGCGGACGCAGGAGCTCAACTATTTCGACGTCGGCGAACCTTTGGTGTTCCGGCTCGTCGACATGCCCGGCTATGGCTTTGCCAAGGCGCCGAAGGATGTCGTCAGGAAATGGCGGTATCTGATCAACGACTATCTGCGCGGGCGACAGGTGCTGAAACGCACTCTGGTGCTGATCGACAGCCGCCACGGGCTGAAGGATGTCGACCGCGAATTCCTGGAAATGCTCGACACCGCCGCAGTCAGCTATCGCATCGTGCTGACCAAGGCCGACAAGATCAAGGCGAGCGAGCTGGCCGCGGTCCACGCCGCGACCGAGACCGAAGCCCGCAAACACCCTGCCGCACATCCGGAAGTGATTGTGACGTCGTCGGAGAAGGGCTTGGGGATCGCCGAGCTGCGTACGGCGGTGCTGGAGGCGGTGGAGGTTTGACCCTTTCTCCCCTCCCGCTTGCGGGAGGGGTCGGGGGAGGGCATGTTCCGTAACCCATAGGGCCCCACAGGCCCTCCCCTAGCCCCTCCCGCAAGCGGGAGGGGGACTTGGAGACCCCATGAAACTGTTCATCGGCAACAAGGCCTATTCGAGCTGGAGCCTGCGCGGCTGGCTGGCCGCCAAGCACAGCGGCCTGCCCTTCGAGGAAATCACCGTCCCGCTCTATAATGAAGAATGGAACCAGCGCCGCGAGGGCGACGAGTTCGCGCCGTCGGGGGGCAAGGTACCGATATTGTGGGACGGCGACGACATCGTCGTGTGGGACAGCCTGGCGATCATCGATTATCTCAACGAAAAGACCGGCGGCACCAAGGGCTATTGGCCCGAGGATATGGCGGCGCGCGCGATGGCGCGGTCGATGGCGGCCGAAATGCACGCGAGCTTTGCGGCGTTACGCCGCGAGCACAGCATGAACATCCGCCGCATCTATCCCGCCGCGCCGCTGCTGCCCGAAGTGCAGGCCGATGTCGTGCGCATCCTGCAGATCTGGGCCGAGGCGCGGGCGCGGTTCGGCGGCGAAGGCGATTATCTGTTCGGCGACTGGTCGGCCGCCGACATGATGTTCGCGCCGGTGGTCACCCGCTTCATCACTTACTCGATCCCGCTACCACCCTTTGCGCTCGCCTATATGCAGGCCGTGATCAGCCACAAGTGCATGCAGGAATGGATCGGCGGTGCGCAGGCCGAGGACTGGGTGATCGAGAAGTTCGAGGGGCCGGAGCTGGGTTAACGGGTGTCGGCTAGCGACAGGTTGCGAGTGTACGTGATTTCCTCTCTCCCCTTGTGGGAGAGATACGAAGGCTTGGCAGCTTTGCTGCCTAGCCGCAGTTGAGAGGGGGTTTACGCCTGCTGCCGTCCGCCCCCTCACCAAGCATCGCTAGCTCCTGACGGAGCAAGCTGCGCTATCCTCTCCCACAAGGGGAGAGGAGTTTATGACAGCTCCCCACCTCAAAACCGCCATTCGCCCCCCTCACGGAATCCGCTTCGTCGGATAGGGCGTCCCGTCCTTGTGGAAATAGCCGTCCGGCCCGAACAGCATGTCGATGTCCGAATAGCCGCCGCCGGTGTCATATTTCTTGCCGCCGCCGAGCGCGACGAACACGCAGTCGGCGTCCGATTCATTGACCAGATGGTGGCCGTTGGTGCTGCCCTTCGGCCACACCGCAATATCGCCGGGGCGCATCGGATGACGCCCGTCATCCTCGATCAGCACCGCCTCGCCGGAAATCATCACCAGCATCTCGTCCTCGCCGTCGTGCCAGTGTCGCTGCGACGACCAGGCGCCGGGTTTGAGCACGACATGGCTGGCGGCGAAATCGCTGAGGCCGGTGGCGGGCGCAAGGCGGCGGTACCAGCGGCCCTGCACCGGCGCGTCATAGGGCGCGGGATAGCCGGTGGCGTTGGTTTGCGGGATGGCGTCGAGGTCGAGTTTAGGCATGGCAGTCCTCGCAAGTTTGTTCCGCCTTTGTTTCGCATAAAGGCGACGCGATGCAAAGCCTCGACTTGCTGTGGCGCGAACGGGTAAAGGGGCCGCATGACCCACCACACCGACCCTGTCGAACTTGCGCAGGCGCTGATCGCCGCGCCCTCCGTCACCCCTGCGACCGGCGCGGTGTTCGATGTGCTCGAGGCCGCGCTGGCCCCGCTAGGCTTTACCGTCGAGCGCTTTGTCGACGGGATCGAACCCGACGGTCCGGTCGAAAATCTGCTCGCGGTGCGGCGGGGCAGCGGTCCCGTCCATTTCGGCTTTGCCGGGCACCTTGACGTCGTGCCGCCGGGGGTGGGCTGGACCGGCGACGCCTTTGCCCCCGAGATTCGCGGCGACCTGCTCTATGGCCGCGGCGCGGTCGACATGAAGGGATCGATCGCGGCGTTCGTCGCCGCCGCCGCCGCGACCCCGGTCGACGCCGGAACGATCAGCCTGATCATCACCGGCGACGAGGAAGGCCCGGCGATTTTCGGCACCCGCGCGCTGATGGAGCATATGGCGGGGCGCGGCGTCGTCCCCGACATGATCGTCGTCGGCGAACCGACGTCGGTGAACCGGCTGGGCGACATGGTGAAGATCGGGCGGCGCGGGTCGGTCAATATCTGGATCGATGTGCCGGGGATGCAGGGGCATGTCGCCTATCCGCACCTCGCCGACAATCCGATCCCCAAGCTGGTGCGAATCATGGCGGCGATCGATGCGGTGGCGCTGGACGAGGGCAATGACTGGTTCCAGCCGTCGAATATCGAATTCACCGACATCGAGGTCGGCAACGGCGCGACCAATGTCATCCCCGCGTCGGCGCGGGCGCGGCTGTCGATCCGCTTCAACGACCAGCATAAGGGCGCCGATCTGGTCGCGATGATCGAACGCATCGCGCATGAGGTCGAGCCCGCCGCGAAGGTGCTGGGCAAGATTTCGGGCGAAGCGTTCCTGACCCCGCCGGGCGAGCTATCGGGGCTGGTCGCCGAGGCGATCCATGCCGAGACCGATGTGGTGGCGGAAATGTCGACGACCGGCGGCACGTCGGACGCGCGTTTTCTGCACGCGCTATGCCCGGTGGTCGAATTCGGGCTGACCAACGCGACGATGCACAAGCTGGACGAAGCGGTGGCGGTCGCGGATCTGCACAAGCTGACCGCGATTTACCGCGGGATATTGATGCGGGCTTTCCTCTAGTCCTCGCGGCTCCGCCGCAGGATGACATAAACCGCCCCCGCGCCGCCGTGGCTGACATGCGCGGGGCGCAGCGCGACGATCTGGTCGGCGTGGGGCGAATAAGCGAGCCAGTCGGGGAGCGAGGCGCGGATGGCGCCACGCGGGCGTGGGTCGCCGTGCATTTGCGGCAGGCGGTCGGCGCCGGGGCGGAGGCGGCCCGCCACGACGAGCAACACGCGCGCGCCGCGCAGCAGCGCACGGTCGATCGCATCGTCGAGCAATGCCTGCGCCGAGGCGAGACTATGCCCGTGCAGGTCGATGCTGAGGTCGGGGCGGACCAGACCCTTGCGGAGGCGCCGGTCCCAATGGCCGTCGAGCGTCGCGGCGCTGTGCGTACGGCGCGGCGGCGGCAGTTTCGTGGCGGGGCGGACGGGCGCCGCCGGGGCGGCGGTGCGGCGCGGGGTCGGCGCCGGCGGGCGGATCGTCGGCGGGGCTGCGGGCGCGAGCGGCACTTTCGCCTTCGCCAGCGGCTTCACCGTCGCCGTGACCTTTTTCCACAGCGCGCTTTCGTCGGGATCAAGCCGCCGCGCCATGGCGGCGTCACCGCGCCGGGATCAGCCGCGCGATGCTGGCGCGCGGGAGCAGCAGCAGCGCCGAGCCGCGCGCCGCCATGCCGCCGGCGATCGCGCGCGCCTCTTCGCCCGCGCCCCAGAAGCTGTCGAAGCGGTTGGCGCCCTTGATCGCGCCGCCGGTATCCTGCGCGATCCACAGGCCGTTCGGTTCGGCACGGTCGAGCGAGAGGAAGACGGGGGCGCCGAGCGGCACATATTTGGGGTCGGCGGCGACGCTGGCGCGCGGTGTCACCGGCAGACCCATGGCACCGAGCGGGCCGGGGCCGGTGAGTTCGCGGAAGAACACCCAGCTGGGATTCTCGTTCATCACCGCCGCGCCGCGCACCGGATCGGCGCGCAGATAATCGAGAATGCCCTGCATCGACGCCTGGCCGCGCTGCAATTCGCCGCGGTCGAGCAGCAGCTTGCCGATGCCGACATAGCCGCGGCCGTTCTGCGTCTCGTAACCGATGCGCATGATGCCGCCGTCGGGCAGGCGCAGACGGCCCGACCCCTGGACCTGCAGGAAAAAGAATTCGGCGGCGTCGGCGGCATATGCGATTTCGAGGCCGCGGCCTTCGAGCGCGCCGCTTTCGATTGCGGCGCGGTCGTAATATTGCACCAGCTTGCCGCCCTCGACGCGGCCGCGGATCGTCCTGCCCTTCAGCTCGTCGGAGAATTGGCCGAGATCGACATCGACCAGATCGGCGGGGCGGCGATAGATCGGGATGTCATATCCCGGCTGCTTGGTGCGCGACCCGGCGATTTCGGGTTCGTAATAGCCGGTGACGAAGGCGGTGCCCGCCCCGATCTGCACCGTGCCGAAATAGCGCGCAAAGAAGGTCGCGGCGTCGCTGTCGGCCCAGTTTTTCGCCGCGTTGCAGCTTTCGGTCCAGTCGGCGCCCTGCGTCAGCCCGCTGGCGTCGGCGCGGCGCTGGACCGAGGGGCAGCTGATGCGGAATGCGGCAAGCGCCGCCGCGGCCTGTTCGGCAGTGACGCCAAGGCTGGCGAAGTCGGGACCGGCAATCACCCCGCTGGCGGCAGCCGTCGCTGCGTCCGCCGGGACAGCGGGCGCTGGCAACACCGCACGCGGGGTAGCGGGGATCGGCCTGGCCGCCACGCCGCCGCTTTCCGACGGGCGCGGCTGATAGGGGCGCGGCGTCGCGCCCGTCGGCTTCGGAGTCGGCGCCGGAGTGGAGGCGGCGGGGCGGTTACCCGAATCGGGGATGACCGATGCGCAGCCGGAAAGAAGCGGCAGCGCGGCGAGCAGGGTGATTCCGAAAACGCGCGTCCGGCGCATCCCGGACGACAGGTTCGCCGACACCGCGATCAGGCTGCTTCGATTTCGTCGAGCAGCCAGTTGGGATCGCTGCTGCCGAGCGCGCGGCGGAAGGTCCACAGGTCGTCGGTGCGCGACGCATCGCTCATCGATCCGGCGATCATCTTGCCGTCGGCGTCGCGGGTAATCGCGCTGATGTCGGCCTGGTAACGCACGGTGATGCGCGCTTCCTTGCGGTCCATCTCGACCGCGGTGATCTTGGCCGAATCGATGCCGACCAGCCGGTTTTCGAGCTTTTCACCGCGGGCTTCGCGGGCTTCGATCGCCTCGACAAAGGCTTCATAGCTGTCATCGTCGCAAAGATCGCGCAGCGCTTCGCGGTCGCCCGACCAATAGGCTTCGAGGATCATGCGATAAGCGGCCTCGGCACCTTCCATGAAGCGACCCGCGTCGAAATGGCGGTCGGCGGCGAGCAACTGGCGAAGTCCGGCTTCGGCCGCGGGCTCGTAAACCAGCCCCGCGGTATCGGCGGAACCCGCCGCGGGAACGAGACCGGCGTCGCCGTCCTCCAGCCGCACGGGGCCGGGCACCGCACGCTCGTCGCGGCGCGGCAAAACCGGCTCCTGCTCATGCCCCGTGCGCTTGCCGAGCACCGAATAGAGCCGCATGCCAAGGAAGGCGGCGATCATGGCGAGCAGGACGATCGAAAAAGCAGTCACGGGCAAGGGTCCAATACGGGTTATCGGTCAGCGTCGCCGCTATATAGGCGATCCGCAGCCGAGTTTCAAATCACCATGGCCGCAGCCGACCGGCAGGTCAACAATTCGCCCGCGACACGCACCGCCCCCCGCGCGACCCCGCCGCGACCATTGTGCTGGCAGCGCGGCGCTGCTAAGCGCCGCCGCAACCGCCCGCCGCAGTCCGCGCACGGCCTGTGGCGCGGCAAAGTTTCATTCTTTTCGAACGAGAGCATTCCATCATGGCTGACGAGACCAGCGCCGACATCAACAACCCCGCCCTGCAGCCCAATGGCGAAGATACCAGCCCCGCGATCGGCCTGATTTCGCAATATGTGAAGGATCTGTCGTTCGAAAATCCGAACGCGCCGGCGGTTTACCAGTGGCAGGACCCGCCGCAGATCGACGTCCAGTTCAACATCGCCGCCGAAGGTGTCGGCGAAAATCTGTTCGAAGTGTCGCTGAAGATCGACGTCACGTCGAAAGCCGATGCGGGCACGATGTTCGTGATCGAGCTGAAATATGCCGGGCTGTTCGGCGTCCGCAACGTCCCCGAAGACCAGTTGCAGCCGTTCTTCCTGGCCGAAGCGCCGCGCATCCTGTTCCCCTTCGCCCGCCGCGTCGTTGCCGATGCCGTCCGCGACGGCGGTTTTGCGCCGTTGCTGCTCGAACCGATCGATTTCCACGGCCTGTTCATGCAGCAGGTTCAGGCGCAGACCGAAGCCGGGGAACTGGGTGACGCCGTTCCGGTTGGCCAGGCCTGACGCTGAATCCAACATCGTCATTGCGAGGGTCGCAGGCCCGCGGCAATCCAGGGTCGCACGAGGCCGCCTTGGATTGGTTGGCCTCCGGCCGCCTTCGGCCCGCTTGGCTCGCAACGACGAAGTTTCTCAACCGCACCCTCTCATGCGCTGAGCATATTGCATGAGCAGCCTCGTCAAAAGCGTCGGGACGATCGGCGGGCTGACGATGGTCAGCCGCATCTTCGGCTTCGCGCGGGATATGCTGCTCAGCCGCATCCTTGGCGCCGGCGGCATCGCGGACGCGTGGCAGCTGGCGTTCCAGCTGCCCAATATCTTTCGCCGCCTGTTCGCCGAGGGTGCTTTTGCCGCCGCTTTCGTGCCGCTGTTCAACCAGCGCATGACCAAGGAAGGCGACCATAGCGAGGCGCGCGCTTTTGCCGACGCGGTGCTGGCGGTGCTGATCCCGATCCTGATCGTCTTTTCGGCGCTGCTGCTGATCGTGATGCCGTGGGTCATGCACCTGTTCGCCAGCGAGGCACTGCGCGCCGACCGCGAAAAATTTGGTCTGGCGGTGCTGATGGCGCGTATCGCCTTTCCCTATCTGGCGCTGATGAGCATCGCGACGCTGTTCGCGGCGATCCTCAACAGCCTGTCGCGCTTTGCCGCCGCGGCGGCGGCGCCGATCCTGCTCAACATCTGCCTGATCGCGGCGCTGCTGGTCGGCGGCGCCACCGGCGACGGCGGCGAGGCGGCCAAGGCGGCGACAGGGCTGTATCTGGCGATCGCGGTTTCGCTGTCGGGGCTGTTCCAGCTGGTCTGGCTTTATTACTGGGTCCGTCGATCGGGCTTCCGGCCCGCACTGCGCCGCCCGCGGCTGACGCCGGGGGTGCGCGAGATGGGGGTGTTGATCCTGCCCGCGGTGTTCGGCGCCGGCGTCTATCAGATCAGCCGGTTCGTCGACCTGTTCTTCATCGCCTCGCTGCCCGACAAGAGCATCACCTATCTGGCGATGGCCGACCGGCTGAACCAGCTGCCGCTCGGGATCATCGGCATCGCGCTGGGCACCGCAATCCTGCCCGCGCTGTCGCGCTTCGTCGCGCAGGAGGATCGCGGCGGCGCGTTCCGGTTGCAAAGCAATGCCGTCGAACTCGCGATGCTGCTGACCGTGCCCGCCGCAGTCGCCTTGTTCGTGGCCGGGCCTGCAATCACGAGCGCCTTTTACGTCGGTGGCCAATATAGCGTCGCCGACGGCCTGGCGACCGGCGCCGTCGTCGGCGGCCTTGTTGTCGGCCTGCCCGCCTATGTGCTGGTCAAGGTGCTGGTGCCCAATTTCTTTGCGCGCAAGGACACGCGCACCCCGGTGTGGACCGCGGCGATCTCGCTGCTGATCAACATCGGCCTCAACTTCGCGCTGATCCCGGTTCTGGGCATCGTCGGGCTCGCGCTGGCGGGGTCGATCGCGGCGTGGTGCAATGTCGCGATGCTCTATGCGATCCTGCATCGCGGCGGGCTGTTCCACCTGACCGGCCAGGTCGTCTGGCGCATCGCGCGTATCGTGCTGGCCGCCGCGGCGATGGCGGCGGCGCTGCATTTCGCGATCCCGCTGGCGGGTGATGCCTTTGTCGGCGGGGTGTTCGAGCGGATTGTCGCGCTGGGCGCCATCGTCGCGCTGGGCGGGCTCATATTCTTTGGTTGCGCCTTCCTGTTCGGCGTGGTCAATCGCGACACCATCGGCCAGCTGCGCCGGCGCACACTGTAAAACGGGAAAGACGATCATGCGGACGCTGTCGGGCATTCAGCCCACCGGAAACTTGCACCTCGGCAATTATCTGGGCGCGATCCGCAACTGGGTGCGGATGCAAGACGAGATGCCGGGCGAAAAGCTGTATTTCCTGGCCGATCTGCACGCGATCACCGTCCACAACGATCCCGCCGAGCTCACCGCGAACACGCGCGAGATGGCCGCGGCGCTGATGGCGGCGGGGATCGACCCCGCCAAGGCGATATTGTTCAACCAGGCGCGCGTACCCGCGCATGCCGAGCTTGGCTGGCTGCTGTTCTGCACCGCGCGGATCGGCTGGCTGAACCGGATGACCCAGTTCAAGGAAAAGTCGGGCAAGAACCGCGAGGGCGCAAGCGTCGGGCTTTATGCCTATCCGGTGCTGCAGGCCGCCGACGTGCTCCTCTATCAGACGACGCACGTCCCGGTCGGCGACGACCAGAAACAGCATCTCGAGCTGGCGCGCGACATTGCGACCAAGTTCAACCTCGACACGGGCACCGACACCTTCACCCTGCCCGAACCGACGATTCCGCCCACGGCGGCACGGATCATGAGCTTGCGCGACGGAACGGCCAAAATGTCGAAATCGGACCCGAGCGACATGAGCCGGATCAACCTGGTCGACGATGCCGACACGATCATGGCCAAGATCCGCAAGGCAAAGACCGACGCCGAGCCGCTGCCGTCGGAGATTGCGGGGCTGGAGGGGCGCGCGGAGGCACGCAATCTGGTGTCGATCTATGCCGCAATGGCCGACGAGAGCGTGGACGCTGTGCTGACGGGCTTTGCCGGACAGGGGTTTGGCGCGTTCAAACCCGCGCTCGGCGAACTGCTCGTCGAAACGCTGCGTCCGATCGCGACGCGGCTGAACCAGCTCAAGGCCGATCCGGCGGCGATCGACGCCGCGCTGGAGCAAGGTGCAGCGCGGGCATCGGCGCTGGCGCGACCGACGCTCGACGCGGCTTATGCGGCGCTTGGTCTTTGTCGCTAAATATCGGATAAGCTTGTCTGTCGCGGCGGACGCCCCATATCGGGACCGGAACCTTCGTGCGACGAAACGGGTTCAACCAAGGTTAAGTCGCGTCGGCGTAGTCATGCTATAAACGGCGCGGGATGCGCCGATCCGAATCACGGAGCAAGATGATGAGAAAATCGACCCTTCGCCGCCTGGGCCTTGCCGCGATGACCGGTGCCGCGCTGGCGCTGGCCGGTTGCGCGACGCCGTTCAAGGCCGACGTCGCGCGGTTCCAGAGCCAGCTTCCCGCCCCGCAAGGACAAAGCTTTGTCGTCGAGGCGGGTAACCCGGCGCTGGCTGGTGGCATTGAGTTCGGCCAATATGCCAATCTGGTCGCCGGTGAGCTCACCCGCTACGGCTATCGCCCCGCCGCCCCCGGCGAGCGCGCCGACCTGGTTGTCCGTATGGACTATGGCGTCGACAAGGGGCGCGAGCGCGTCGTGTCGAGCCCTAGTTTTGGCGACCCCTGGTACGGCGGCTATTACGGCCGCGGTTTCTATCGCCCGGTCGTCGTCCGCGGCCCCGGCGGGCGCCGTTATGTCTATGGCTATCGCGATCCGTTCCTGTGGGGCGGCTTTGGCCCCGGCTGGGGCGGCACCGACGTGACCAGCTACACCGTATATACCAGCGGGCTGAACCTCCAGATCAACCGCGCCGCCGACGGATCGCGCCTGTTCGAAGGTCAGGCCGAGGCGCAGTCGCGCGACAACAACCTGCAAACGATCGTCCCCAATCTGGTCGAAGCGATGTTCACCGGCTTCCCCGGCAATTCGGGCGAGCGGGTGCGGATCACGGTGGCACCGCCCGAAAAGGGGTAAGCTTTCTGCACGGCTGACAGAAAAGGCCCGCCTTTCGGACAAAAGGCGGGCTTTTTGTTTGAGCGTGTGAAGCAATGCCAGGTTGCGACCGATTGCGGGCATTCCAATATCGTCATCCCGGCGAAGGCTGGGATCTCGCCGGTGCGGAAAACCGATAGGGTGAGATCCCGGCCTTCGCCGGGATGGCGAATAAGGGAAGGTCACTCCCCACCCCAGAGCCGTCGATAGCGCGCGCAGCTTCCAGCCCTGTGCATAATCCCGGGGATAAACCCGGCATCAGCCTGTGGATCAACTGTTCAGACTGCGCCGGATCGCCGCGATTTCGGCGTCGAGTTCGCTGTCGGCGACGCGCAGCGCTTCGACCGTGCGCACCGCATGGATCACCGTACTATGATCGCGGCCGCCGAACCGCCGGCCGATTTCGGGATAGGAACGCGGAGTCAGTTCCTTGGCAAGATACATCGCAACCTGGCGCGGACGCGCGATCGCGCGGACTCGGCGCTTTGACGCCATCTCGCTCTTGTCGAGCCGGTAGTGCGCACAAACCGCGCGCTGGATCTCGTCGATCGTGATCCGCGGCCGCGCGGTGCGGACATTTTCGGCGAGCCGGTCTTCGGCGAGCCGGAGGTCGACCGTCGTGCCGGTCAGCGCGGCATAAGCGAGCAGCTTGTTGAGCGCGCCCTCAAGCTCACGGATGTTGCGGGTGAAATGTTTGACCAGATAGGCGACGACGTCGTCGGGGACCTCGACCATCGGCATCGCCGCCAGCCGCTGGCGGATGATGCGTTCGCGCAGATCGTCCTCGGGCGCCTCGATATCGGCGACGAGGCCACCTGCCAGCCGTGACAGCAGCCGCGCCTCGACCCCGTCGAGCATCGCGGGGGGGCGGTCGGCCGTAACCACGAGCCGCTTGCCCGCGGTCATCAGGTCATCGATCGTGTGAAGCAATTCTTCCTGCGTCGAATTCTTGCCGATCACAAACTGCAGATCGTCGAGCAGCAGCAGGTCCGCGGCGCGCAGCCGCGCCTTGAACGCCATCATGTCGCCGCCGCGCATCGCGCCGACAAATTCGAGCATGAATTTTTCGGCCGACATCAGGATGATGGTCGCGGTCGGATGCGCGCGCGCATAATCCTGCGCAATCGCCTGGAGCAGGTGGGTCTTGCCCTGGCCGGTGCCCGAGCAGAGATAGAGCGGGTTGAATTGCGGCGCTTCGACCATCGCCATGCGGCGCGCAGCGTTGGCCGCGAGAATGTTCGAGCGCGCGATCACGAAACGGTCGAACGACAGCCGCGGGTCGAAACCGAGCAGCGCCGGATTGGCGGCCGGTTGCGCCGCCGGCGTGTCGAACGCGGGCAGCGGCGGGCTGGCGAGCGCCGCGGCGCGCTCGCTCGCCGCGGCGCCGCCGCGGACGGTGACGCTGCGCACCGCGGGCAGATGCTGGCGCCACGCCAGTTCGAGGCGGTCGCCGAAGCGTTCGTTGATCCAGTTGGCGGAAAAACGGCTGGCGGTTTCGAGCGTGACGACGCCCGACAGCGTGCAAAAATCGGCAAACCGCACAGGTTTCAGCCAATGGTCGAAGGTGCGGACGCCGAGGTCGCGGCGCAGCCCTTCGGCGACACGCGGCCACAGCGTGGCGGCATCGCCGCTCATCGCCATGTCGCCCGCGCCATATCCATCCCGATTCCCGCTTTCCGCCACGCCGTACTGCCCCCTGATCCCCCTGCCCCCGCACCCCCGCACGGCCGCGTCACACGCCGATCCGGCCCGCGCAGCAGGCGCAAGCGTCCTTCCCGGACGGATCGGCCCGACAAAGCGTGAATCATGTCGATGTGGCGGCCGCCAGCGAAGGCCGACGACCCCCTTGTCTAGTCAGGGCGCGCCGAGTCGATCAAGGGGCAGCGATGTAAAAATACTGAAATAAAAATCTTGACTCGCCGGGGTCGCCGGATTTGCGTCAAATCACATATTTATGATTATTTTACAATGGTTTAGTGATACCCTGCGCGGGCGTGGTAAACGAATCGCCGTAAATCCGTCACTTACCGCGATGCAACACTATTGCCATCGTGGCGTCACAATCGCGGGCACAAAAAAAGACCCGCCGGCAGCGCGCCGCGGGTCTTTTTTGTTCCCTTTCGGGACAGCGGAATCAGGCGAGCTGGTTCACGCTCTTGGTCAGGCGCGAAAATTTGCGCGCGACGGTGTTCTTGTGCAGCACGCCCTTGGCAACGCCGCGCGCCATTTCCGGCTGGGCGGCCTTCAGCGCCGTGGCAGCAGCATCCTTGTCACCCGCGACGATCGCGTTCTCGACCTTCTTCACCAGCGTGCGAATGCGCGAGACGCGATTCTTGTTCACGACGGTGCGCGCGGTGTTGCGGCGGATGCGCTTTTTTGCCTGCGGCGTATTGGCCATAAATTCCTCGGTTTCCAAACGGTCTAAGTCAGTCGGAGCGCAGCGTCACCGGAGCAGCCGAATCGCGCAAGGAGGCGAATCAATGTCCGGATACGGCCGGTTCCGGTAGCCCGGACCCTGCTCGAAGGGTGCGCGCATAGCCAGACTGCCCCGGTTGGTCAATCATTTTTGCGGCAAATGCGCGCGTCACCGCTGGCATTTGGGGCAATAAAAGGTCGAGCGGCCGCTCTGGACGATCCGTGCGATCGTGCCCCCGCACGCGCACCCCTCGCCCTCGCGGCCATAGACGCGCCAGTCCTTGGCGAAATAGCCGAGCTCGCCGTCGGGCTGTTTATAGTCGCGCAGGGTCGATCCGCCCGCGGCGATCGACGCCTCCAGCACCGCCTTGATCGCGGGGACCAGCGCCGCCAGTTTGGCGAGCGAAACGTCGGCGGCGGGCTTGGCTGGATGGATGCGCGCCATGTTGAGCGCCTCGCACACATAGATATTGCCGAGTCCCGCGACGACCGTCTGGTCGAGCAGCATCGCCTTGATCGGCGCGCGGCGGCCCGCGAGCACCCGCGCCAGATAGGCGGCGTCGAAGGCGTCGGACAAGGGTTCGGGGCCCAGAGTAACGAAGGCCGGGAAACCGGTGAGCGGATCGCCTGCGACCAGATCGACCGATCCGAAGCGGCGCGGATCGTGGAGCATCAGCCGCTGCCCCGCGCCGGTATCGATCAGCAGATGGTCGTGCTTGCCGGGCTCCCCCGCGCCGATCCGCCAGCTGCCCGACATGCCAAGGTGAAAGATCATATGGTCGCCGCGGTCGGTCGCGATGATGCCATATTTGGCGCGGCGCGACAGGCCCGTGACGATCGATCCGGTCAGCCGCTGCGCCAGATCGACGGGGAACGGCCGGCGCAGGTCGGGGCGCAGCGTCGACACGCGCACCAGCCGCTGGCCGGTGAGGTGCGGCATCAGGCCGCGGACGGTGGTTTCGACTTCGGGGAGTTCGGGCATATCGCGGATCGGGCTACGCGCCATTTGCTTGCGCTTCAACCCTTGGCTAAAGGCCGGTGCGACTTCGTTTCTCCCCGCATCAAGGCGCGAATCATGACCACTCCCGATACCGTCAGCTTTGGCTATGAGCAGGTTCCCGCGACCGAAAAGACCGCCAAGGTGGGCGAGGTGTTCAGCCGCGTCGCGCGCAAATATGACATCATGAACGACGCGATGTCGGGCGGCATGCACCGCTTGTGGAAAGACCGCTTCGTGCGCCGCGTCAAACCGCGCAGCGGCGAGGCGATCCTGGACATGGCGGGCGGCACCGGCGACATCGCCTTTCGCATGGAGCCGTCGGGCGCCAGCATCACCGTCGCCGACATCAACCCCGACATGCTGGGCGTTGGCATGGAACGCGCCGCCGAGCGCGGCATCGATTCGCTGGTGTGGAGCGAGCAGAATGCCGAAACGCTGTCGTTCCCCGACCAGTTTTTCGACGCCTATACGATCGCCTTCGGCATCCGCAACGTCACCGATATTCCCGCCGCGCTGAAGGAAGCGCATCGCGTGCTGCGCTATGGCGGGCGGTTCTTCTGCCTCGAATTTTCGACCAACGAATGGCCGGGCTTCGCGCAGGCCTATGACGCCTATTCGCACCACCTCGTCCCTAAGCTCGGCAAGCTGATCGCCGACGACGAGGACAGCTATCGTTACCTGATCGAATCGATCCGCCGCTTTCCGCCAATGCCCGAATTCGCCAGGATGATCGGCGCCGCGGGCTTCACGTCGGTGAAGGTCGAACCGATCCTGGGCGGGCTGGTCGCGATCCACAGCGGGTGGAAGGCTTGACCCGTCCCGTCACCCATATCCTGCGCCTGCTGAAATGGGGCCGCATCCTCGCGCGTCATGGCGCGCTGCGCGGGATCGAGACCGCGCCGCAGACCCCGCCGGGGGTCAAGCGATTGTGCCGCATCGCGCGCTTCGGCACGGTTCAGCCGAAAATCCCCGATTACGCCGCGGCGTTTCAGGCGATCGGCCCCGCCGCGGTCAAGCTCGGCCAGACGCTCGCGACGCGCCCCGATCTGGTCGGCGAGGATGCCGCGCGCAACCTGCTGAGCCTGCAGGACGCGCTGCCCCCGGTCGCGTTCGAGCGGATTCGGCAGGAAATCGAAGCGACCTTCGAGGTGCCGCTGGAAAGCCTGTACAACCAGTTCGACCCCGACCCCGTCGGATCGGCGTCGATCGCACAGGTGCACCGCGCGGTCACCACCGATGGCCGCCAGGTCGCGGTGAAGGTGCGCCGCCCCGGCATCGACAAGCAGTTCGCGCGCGACATCGAAACCTATGAATGGGCGGCAGCGCATCTGGAGGCGCTGGGCGGCGAAGCATCGCGGCTGCGCCCGCGCCAGGTGATCGCCAATTTCCGCCGCTGGACCTTGCGCGAACTCGACCTGCGCCGCGAAGCCGCCTCGGCGTCCGAGCTTGCCGACGCAATGGTCGGGGTGCCGACCTATGAAGTCCCGGCGATCGACTGGGACCGCACGACCAGCCGCGTGATGACGCTGAGCTGGATCGACGGCATCAAGATTTCGCGCCGCGACGACCTGATCGCGGCGGGTCACGACATGGAGGCGCTGGCGCGCAACCTCGTCCACGCCTTCCTGCGCCAGGCGATCGCCGAGGGGTTTTTCCACGCCGACATGCACCAGGGCAATTTGTTCGTGAAGGCCGACGGCACGATCGCCGCGGTCGATTTCGGCATCATGGGGCGGATCAACCGGCAGGCGCGCTACTGGCTCGCCGAAATCCTCTATGGGCTGACCACGGGCAATTACCGCCGCGTCGCCGAAATCCATTTCGAGGCGCAATATGTGCCTGATTATCATAATGTCGAGGAATTCGCGACGGCACTGCGCGCGGTCGGCGAACCGATGCGCGGCAAGCCGGTGAGCGAATTGTCGGTCGGGCAAATGCTCGACGGCCTGTTCGCGATCACTCGCGATTTCGACATGCAGACCCAGCCGCACCTGCTGTTGCTGCAAAAAACGATGGTGATGGTCGAGGGGGTTGCGACGATGCTGAACCCGCAAATCAACATGTGGGACGTGTCGGGACCGTTCGTGAAGGAATGGATCCGCGATGAACTCGGCCCCGAAGCCGCGCTCGCCGACAGCCTGCGCGAACAGGGCAAGACGCTGGCGCTGATCCCCGACATCATCCGCCGCCTCGACGAACAATTGCCGCGCAAGGGCGCCGCGCCGCCCGCACCGCCGCTGCCCGACATTCCGCTGATGTGGGAACGAGGCGAGCGGCGGGTGTGGTGGCGTTATGTGCTGACGGCGGTGGCGGGCGCCGCCGTGGCGACGGCGGGAATGGTCTGGTTCGGATGATGCTCCGTTTGTTTGGCGATGCGTCCGATTGTAACTTCGAGCGATGACTGTTGAACTCAAATCATCACGTCGCAAACGACCAACGAAGGTAACGCTCAACGCGGAATTGCTCCTTGAAGCCAAGAGGCTTGGGATCAATGTGAGCGCGGCTTGCGAGCGCGGCTTGGCCGAACGCGTCCACCAACAACGCGAGTCACTCGACAAATATTAAACGGGGGCGGAACGGATCCCGTGGCTTTTCCAAGCAGCTTTGATATTTGAGTCATATGACCAAACCCCGCATCCTGCTCATTATCGGCGGCGGCATCGCCGCGTATAAATCGATCGAGCTTGTCCGTTTGCTCCGCAAGTCGGGCTATGTTGTGCGCTGCGTCCTCACCCGCGCGGGCGAGCAGTTCGTGACGCCGCTGACGCTGGCGGCGCTGTCCGATAACAAGGTCTACACCAATTTGTTCGACCTGAAGGACGAGGTCGAGATGGGGCATATCCAGCTGAGCCGTGAGGCCGATCTGGTTGTCGTCGCGCCTGCGACCGCTGATTTGCTGGCGAAGATGGCGGCAGGCATCGCCGATGACCTTGCCACCACGCTGCTGCTCGCCACCGACAAGCCGGTGCTGGCGGCGCCCGCGATGAATGTCCGTATGTGGCTGCATCCGGCGACGCAGCGCAATGTCCCCACCCTGCGCGGCGACGGGGTCACGGTAATGGCCCCCGACGAGGGCGAGATGGCGTGCGGCGAGTTCGGGCCGGGACGGCTGCCCGAACCAGCGGCGATTTTTGCGGCGATCGAGAGCCGCCTCTCGAATCCGCCCGCGTCGAGCGCAGTAGAGACGCCGCCCCTGCCCTCACGTGTCTCGACTTCGCTCGACACGAACGGACACTTGGACCATCAACCCGATTTTGCGCCCGCCAACCACCGCCCGCTGCACGGCCGCCGTATCCTGATCACTGCGGGGCCGACGCACGAGCCGATCGATCCGGTACGCTACATCGCCAACAGGTCGAGCGGGAAACAGGGTTTTGCGATCGCCGCCGCCGCCGCGGAAGCGGGCGCCGAGGTGCTGTTGATCGCCGGACCGGTAGAGCTGCCAACCCCGCCGGGGGTGATCCGCGTCGATGTCGAGACCGCGGTCGAAATGGCCGAGGAAGTTCGGCAAGGCCTGCCCGTCGATGCCGCGATCATGGTCGCCGCCGTCGCTGACTGGCGCGCCGCCGACCCCGCGGGGCAAAAGATCAAGAAGGACGGCAGCGGCGCCGTGCCGCCGCTCGCCTTGGCGGAGAATCCTGACATTCTTGCGGGCGTCGCCAAATCGCCCCAGCGCCCCGCGCTGCTGATCGGCTTTGCCGCCGAGACCAACGACGTCATCGCGCATGCCGAGGCGAAGCTGGCGAAGAAAGGGTGCGACTGGATCGTCGCCAACGACGTTGCCGCCGACCCGATGGGCGGCGAGAGCAATCGGGTGCATATCGTTAGCAAAACCGGGATAGACAGCTGGGACCGACTGCCGAAAGCCGCCGTCGCCCGCAAATTGATGGAAAAGATCGCCGATGAGCTCGATGCGCGTAGCCTCCGCCAGCCCGATTGAAATTCGCATCCAGCGGTTGCCCAATGGCGGCGGTCTGCCGCTGCCCGCCTATGCCAGCGACGGCGCGGCGGGTATGGATGTCGTCGCGGCCGAATCGCTGACGATCCGCCCCGGCACGCGCCACGCGGTGGCGACCGGATTCGCGATGGCGATCCCGCCCGGCTATGAAGTACAGGTACGCCCGCGCTCGGGCCTGGCGCTCAAACATGGCATCACCTGTCTCAACACCCCGGGGACGATCGACAGCGACTATCGCGGCGAGGTGAAGGTGATTCTAGCCAATCTGGGCGAGGATAATTTCGAGGTGAAGCGCGGCGACCGCATCGCGCAGCTGGTTCCCGCTCCCGTCCAGCGGGCCAGCTTTGCGGAGGTCATGACGCTCGACGAGACGGCGCGGGGCGAGGGTGGTTTCGGATCGACCGGGGTAGAGAGCGAACCCGTTGACGAAACCGCCGACGCCGAGGGGCTGGCTTCGCTGTCGGGGATCAAGACCCGGCGATCGAGCGAGTAATTGCTGACCGACGCCGAACTCGACCGCTATGCGCGCCAGATCATCCTGCCCGCGTTCGGTGGTGCCGGGCAGGCGAAGCTGAAAGCCGCGCATGTCGCGGTGATCGGCGCGGGCGGCATCGGCTGTCCGGCGATCACCTATCTCGCGGCGGCGGGGGTCGGCAGGCTGACGATCATCGACGCCGATGTGGTCGAATTGTCGAACCTGCAACGCCAGCCCCTGTTCACCGATACCGACATCGGCGCGGGCAAGGCCGAGGTGGCGGCGGACGCGGCGCGGCAGATCAACCCGCACGTCGAAGCGGCCGCGGTCGCGCGACGGATCGATGGCGCGAATGCCACAGCGCTGCTTGCGGGCGCCGACCTGATCCTCGACGGGTGCGACAATTTCGCGACTCGGCTGGCGGTCAACCGCGCCGCGGTTACCTTGCACACCACGTTGCTCAGCGCCGCCATCGGCGCGTTCGAGGGACAGGTCGCGCTGTACGAAGGGTGGCACGCGGACAACCCGTGCTATGCCTGCCTGGTCGGCGACGATCCCGACCGGCCCGGGATCAATTGCGCCGAAACCGGCGTCATGGGTGCGCTCGCCGGGATGATCGGAACGATGGCGGCGCTGGAGGCGGTGCGCGCGCTGACCGGCTGGGGCACGCCCTTGACCGGACGACTGGCGATCATCGACATGCTCGACCGACGATGGCGCGAGGTTGCGGTGCCCAAGGATCCGGAGTGCCCGATATGCCGGGGCTGAACATTATCGTCGCATCGGCCGATGGCGAGCACTTCTATGCCGCGCTCGAGGCGGCGGCGGCAGCGGCGGCGCTGGGGCGACCGGCGCGCATTTTCCTGCAAGGACCAGCCGCGGCGTTGCTGCGCACCCCCGTCGCCTTTGCCGGCGACGCGGAGCGGCGCGCGACGGGTCAGCCCGATCTGGTGTCGCTGATCGCCGAGGCGATGGCGATGGACGTGCGGCTGGTCGTCTGTCAGTCGGGCATGGCGCTGACCGGCATGACCGCGAGCGAGCTGGTGCCGCAGGTGCGCACCGGCGGACTGGTGAGCTTCATGGCCGAAATCGGCGATAGCGACCGATTGGTGGTGTATTGAACCGTTCCCCTCCCGCTTGCGGGAGGGAGAGCGAAGCCATCAAGGGTTATCGCACACCGTAATCTTGTCCGGTTCCGGTCGTTTCCCGTCGGGCACGAAGCGCGCCAGATAGCCCCCAGCATGCTGTTTGTCGTCGTAGGAGACGAGCTTGAAGCCCACCGCCTCGAACTCGCAGACGAGCAGGCGGAACGGGGTGCCATGGTCGGCGATCGGGCGGTCGCCGTCGACGACGATCACCTGCCCGCCCTTGCGCAGCGCCGGGCGCAGCCGCCACAGGAAGGCGTAAGGCTCGCCGATCTCGTGATACATATGGACCATGAACACGCGGTCGAAACTGGCGGCGGGCAGGCGCGGATCATCGACCGCGCCGAGTTTCAGCGAGACATTGTCGAGCCGCTCGCGCGCCACCCGGTCGGCAAGCCGCTCGATCACCTCGGGAATGATGTCCTGCGCCAGCACGCGCCCGCCCGCGCCGACGCGCTGCGCCAGGCGCACCGTATAATAGCCGTCGCCCGCGCCGATGTCGGCGACGGTCATGCCCGGGCGGACGTCGGCCGAGTCCATGACGTCCTCGGCCTCGTTGACGCGGTCGCGCGCTTCCTCGGTCGACCATTTGGTCGAGACCGTCGGCGCCACCGGGCGGTCGGCGGGCGGAAAGTCGCGCGCGGTTTCGATGCGGTCGCTGTTGTCGCTCCACGGCGCGTCGCAGCCGCCGAGCAGCGGCAGGAGCGCGAGCAGGGCGGCGGATCGCTTCATCAATCGATGTCCTCGACCTCGACCTTTTCGCCCGTCACCTTTTGCGAGAGCGCCGCGGCCATGAAGGGATCGAGCGCGCCGTCGAGCACGTCGCCAGGCGCGGTCGAGGTGACACCGGTGCGCAGATCCTTGACCAGCTGATACGGCTGGAGGACGTAGGAACGAATCTGGTGACCCCAGCCGATCTCGGTCTTCGCCTGATATTCGCCCGACGCTGCGGCCTCGCGCTTCTGCAGTTCGGCCTCGTACATGCGCGCCTTCAGCATGCCCATCGCGGTCGCACGGTTCTTGTGCTGCGAGCGGTCGTTCTGGCTCGCGACGACGATGCCGGTCGGAATGTGGGTGATGCGCACCGCCGAATCGGTCGTGTTGACGTGCTGGCCACCCGCGCCCGAGGCGCGATAGGTGTCGATCTTGAGGTCGCCTTCGTTGATCTCGATCTCGATATTGTCGTCGATAACCGGATAGACCCACACCGACGAGAAGCTGGTGTGGCGGCGCGCCGAGCTGTCGTAGGGCGAAATGCGGACGAGGCGGTGGACGCCGCTTTCGGTCTTGGCATAGCCATAGGCATTCTCGCCCTTGACCAGCATCGTCGCCGATTTGATCCCCGCCTGCTCGCCCGCCTGATATTCGACCAGCTCGACCTTGAACCCGCGCTTTTCGGCCCAGCGGCTGTACATGCGCTGGAGCATTTCGGCCCAGTCCTGGCTTTCGGTGCCACCCGCCCCGGCGTGGACTTCGATATAGGCGTCGTTGGCGTCGGCCTCGCCCGCGAGCAGCGCCTTGATCTTGTCCTCCTCAGCGCGCGCCGCGAGCGTCGCCAGCGAGGCGACCGCCTCGTCCACCATCGCCTCGTCGCCTTCCATTTCGGCGAGCTCGATCAATTCGGCGGTATCGTTCCGTTCACGCTCGATCGCCCGCGTCGCGGTGATCGCTTCGTCGAGGCGGCGGCGTTCGCGCATGACATCCTGCGCGGCCTTGGGATTGTCCCACAGCGTCGGGTCCTCGACCTTCGCGTTGAGCTCGTCGAGGCGGCGCACCGCACGGTCCCAGTCGAGGAACCGGCGAAGCAGCGCCAGCGCCGCGTTGATCGTATCGATATGGTCCTGCGCTTCGGCGCGCATGTCATTCGCTCCTGAGAAATGTTGATCTCGCCCTTACGGCCTGAACGGCCGCAGGGGAAGAAGGCACGCCGCGTCAGATGATGCCGCCGCGATCCTCCAGAAAATCGCTGTCGCTGCGGCGACCATTGCCCTGTTGGACCGGCGCGTCCTGCCGCGTCGGTGCCTTCGGCGGCCTGATTTCTTCCTGCCGGATCGTGCGGCGAGGCTCGCTTTCGGGCTTGAAGGCTTCCCAGATGATCGACGCCTTGGGGTCGTTGCCCGGCCAGGCACCATAGACGCGGCGGCCCGAGCGGCGGTCGATGCGCACCATTCGCACGCCCTTGGGCGCGGCGAACGGAATCGGCTGGCGATCGGCGAGCGCCGCGAGCGCGAAGTCCTTGAAGATCGGCGCCGCATAGCTGCCGCCCTGTGCATAGCCGCCCATGCTGCGCGGCTGGTCAAAACCGATATACATGCCCGCGATCACATCGGGGGTGCCGCCGATAAACCACACATCGTTCGGCCCCGTGGTGGTCCCCGTCTTGCCGAACAGCGGCACGTTCAGGTCGCGCAGCCGAACCGCGGTGCCGCGCTGAACGACGCCTTCCAGCATATGGACGACCTGATAGGCGGTGATCGGGTCCATCAACTGCTTGCCCGTTTTGGCGAAGCGCGGCATCGGACGCCCGTCCCAATCCTTCTTGTTGCAGCCTTCGCAGGGTTTCCAGTTGGCGGGGAAGATCACCTTACCGCGCCGGTCCTGCGCATAGTCGATCACCCGCGGTTTCAGCTCGCGACCATGGTTGGCGAGCATCGCATAAGCATTGGTGATCTTTTCGACCGTCGTCGACCCCGCTCCGAGCGCCGTCGACAGATAGGCTTCATGGGTGCCGATCCCCATCGTCTTGATGGTTTCAACCACCGGTTCCATGCCGATCTGGCTCGCCGCGCGCACCGTCATCAGGTTGCGCGACTGTTCGAGCCCCCAGCGCATCGTATGTTCGCCGCTGCCGCCCGCATTGCCGAAGTTGCGGAAACATTTGTTGCCCAGCGCGGCGCCTTGGTAAACGCAGAAAGGCCCGTCGACGATCATCGTCGCGGGGGTCATCCCATTGTCGAGCGCCGCGGCATAGACAAAGGGCTTGATCGTCGAACCCGGCTGGCGTTCGGCCTGCGTCGCGCGGTTGAAGGGCGACAGGCGGACGTCGAAGCCGCCCTGCATCGCATAGATGCGCCCCGAATGCGGGCTTTCGACCACCATCCCGCCCGATACCTCGGGAATGTTGCGCAGCGCATAATTGCTGCCGCCGGTCGATTTGACGACGATCAGGTCACCCGGGCGCATCGCCGAAAAGGCGCTGCCGCCGGTCTTGCGATAACCGAGCGTCGCGGCGCTGGCGGGAAGCGTGCCCGTATCGCCATTGGCGAAACCGATCCGCGCGGCCCCCGCCGATTTCGACAGCACCGCGGCGACGCGCCAATTGTCGTAATCGATGCCGATGAAGCTGGACGCGAGGCGGCTTTGCCACTGGTCGTCGGCCTCGATCGTCGCGATCGGTCCCGACCAGCCCTTGCCGGCATCGTAACGCTGAAGCCCCTTGCGCAGTGCCATCGTCGCGCCGGCCTGCATCTTGCCGTCATAAGGCGTGCGCACCCACAGCCCGCCGGCATAGACGCTGAGCGGGCCGTCTTCGGCGGTTTCGCCGAACTGCGCGATCAGCTGGCGCCGGACCTCTTCCATATAATAGCCACCGACCTGCGCGATCGCGGTGTTGCCGCTGTTGGTCAGGCCCAGCGGCATCGCGCGCGCCGCGTCGCGCTGCGCCGCGGTGATCCAGCCATTGTCCTCCATCGACCCGAGCACGAAATTGCGCCGCGCAAGTGCCTCGGCTTCGTTGCGCACCCGGCCGTATTTCTCCGGCGCCTTGGGCAGGATCGCGAGGAACGCCATTTCATGGAGCTGCAGCTGGTCGACATCCTTGTCGAAATAGGCGCGGCTGGCGGCCTGCACCCCGAAGCTGCGGCGGCCGAGCGGGATTTCGTTGAGATAGAGTTCGAGGATCTGTTCCTTGCTCAGCGCATCCTCGATGCGCATCGCCAGGATCGCCTCGCGCACCTTGCGGCGGTAGCTGAGCTCGTTGGTCAGCAACAGGTTCTTGGCGACCTGCTGGGTGATCGTCGAGGCGCCGACGGGGCGCCCGTCGCTGGTCAGATTGTTGACGATCGCGGAGGCGATGCCCGGGTAATCGATGCCGCCGTGGCTGAAAAAGGTCTTGTCCTCGGCCGCCAGAAACGAGCGCACGAGCAATTGCGGATATTCGCTATAGTCGAGCTGGACGCGCCGTTCGCGGGCATAGCTGTGAACCGGCTTGCCCTCGCCGTCACGGACCATCGTCGGCAGCGGCGGTTCATAGTCGCGCAGCTGGTCGACCGACGGCAGGTCGCGTGCGAACAGCGCCCAGATCAGCGCGAGGCCAAGCAGCGCGGCAAGGACAAGATAGCCGAGCCAGCGGAACCAGCGCCGCGTCCACATGTCGCGCAGCCAGTTGAAAACAGCGTTGCTGTCGCGGCGCAGGCGATAGCGAAAGTGGGACGTGGTCTCGGCGGCCATATCGCCAAGCCTCTAAAGCGTGCGCCCGCGAAAGGGAAGTATGGTTGCGGCGGAGAGATGGCCCGCGCCATCGAACCGCGGCGTCATCGCGCCCTTCCCCGCGCGCTGACCGGCCAGATCGCGACCAGCGTGTCGTCCCGAACCACATGATAATGGTCGTAGAGGTTCACGGTCGGGTCGCAGTGCGGCACCGTGAGCGTCACCGGGTCGCCGGGCGCGAGCTCGGTCCCGATGCCGGGCGCGATCAGCGCGGCATGTTCGTCACCCATGAAGACGAAGGAGGCGGTTTCGGGCGCGCCGCGCCGCACGACTGCAACCCCGCCGTCGGTCGACAGCGATTTATAGCCCGCGTCGATGGTGACGAGGCCGCTGTGATTGGCGCTGACGACGCGGGAATCGACGCCAAGCGATGTTTCGAACGGGACCGATCCGTCGCCGGTGAGGTCGCAGTCGAGATATTGCTTGTCCATGAAGACGTAGGAACCCGCTTGCAGTTCGGTGAAGACGCCGAGGTCGAGGTCGATACGGTGGGTGCCGGTGCCCGAACCCGTGACGATTTCGGGCGGAAAACCGGCGGCGGCGAGCGCAGCGATCACGGTCCGCAGATAGGCGGTGCGCTCCTCGATCACGGTCCGGCGCTCGGCATAATCCTCGATATGCTGCTGCCGGCCGCAATAAAATTGCACACCGCGGTAGTTGAGGTTCGGCAGCGCCGCGAGCGCCTCGGCGAGCGTAACGGCCGCCGCAGGCGACGCGACACCGGTGCGCGCGATGCCGGGGTCGATGTCGATGATCACGTCCAGCGGCGTTTTCAGCGCCGCGTCGAGACGCGCGGCGACTGCCGGATGATCGACCACCGCCATCAAGCCCTTTGCCGCGCCCGCCAGTGCGGCAAGCCGTTCGATGGCGCGCGGCGCCGCGACCGGCGACGTGATCAGGATGCCCTCGATCCCGTCCGCGGCGAGCACCTCCGCCTCGCCGATCTTGGCACAGCAGACGCCGACCGCGCCCGCCGCGACCTGGCGACGGGCGATGTCGACGCTCTTGTGCGTCTTGGCATGCGGGCGGAGCGCGACGCCGTGCGCGGCGACCAGGCCGGCCATGACCGCGATATTGCGCTCCATCGCATCGGCGTCGAGCACCAGCACCGGCGTGTTGAGATCGGCGCGGCTGCCCTGCCGGCCGACCAGATGGGCGTGAAGCGTCAGATCGTCGGTCATGCAAACAGGGCTTCCAGATGCGGGTTGAGAAATTTTCCGGCGGGATCGGCGGCGCGGCGGACGCCGCGATAGCGTTCGGCCATCGGGTAGAGCGCATCGACGTCGCTGCGGGCCAGCGTGTGGCGTTTGGCCCAATGCGGACGACCGCCATGCGCGCGGAATATCGCCTCGGCATCGGCGAACAGCGCCTGCCACGGCATCGGCGCATATTGGTGCATCGAGATCGCAGCAACCGGCCCTGCGTTCATCGGGCTCATCCAGATGTCGTCGGCGGCGACGGTGCGATATTCGAAGGGAAAGGTCACCGGCAGGCGCTTCCGCCGGATCCAGTCGACGACCTCGGCCAGTGTGTCGAGCCCCGCGGCGCGCGGCATTTCATACTCCATTTCCTCGAACCGGATCGTGCGATCCGACGGAAAGATCGCGTGCGCGGGGCCGCGGCGGCGACCGTTCATATTCGCCTTCATCATGCCGCGTTGCAGCCAGGGGGTCAGGAACGGCAACCGGGCGGCGATACCCAGCACGCGCCGGAACGCCGTTTCCTCCATGTCGGTCGTGCCGGGCGGCGGATCGCACGGATCGCACGGGTCGAGCGTTTTCAGGATCACGTCGTCGGCATGGGGAAAGAACCAGAATTCGATGTGGCGGTGCCGCGCCGCGAGATCGTCGTAGCTTTCGCGAATCTCGTCCCACCGCCGCTTTTCGATGCGTTCGGACAAATGAAAGGCCGGGACCACCGCAACCTCGATCTCGGTCGCGATCCCGAACATGCCGAGCGACAGGCGCTGCGCCTGGTACAGATCGGGGTTGTTTGCAGCATCGCACCAGCGCGCCTCGCCATCGGCGCCGACCAGCCGGAAACCGCGCGCCATCGTCGACAAGCTGCCCAGATCGGCGCCGGTGCCGTGCGTCCCGGTCGCCATCGCGCCCGCGAGCGCCTGCGGATTGACGTCGCCCTGGTTGGCGAGCGCCAGCCCCTCCTCCCACAGCGCTGCGGTCAATCGCTTGATACTCCACCCCGCCGGAATGCGCGCGGTGCGGCGGTCGGCGGCGACGGTGATCCGGCCGGGCAGCGCGTCGAGTCCGACGATCAGGTCGTCCGATGCGCATAGCGGCATAAAGCTGTGACCCGCACCGGTGGCGCGAATCTTTGCCGCGCGGCGGACCAGATCGGCGAGTTCGTCCTCGCTCGCGGGGCGCGTCACCCCGACCGGCGCGGCGACGCTGCCCGACCAGTTGCTCCAACCCATGCCGCTCTCCCGCCAGCGCTCATCCGTTTGCCGGCGCGAAGCTGTCGGGCGCAAGCGGGCGGGTCAAGGATTATCGGCTAGCGGCGATCTGTCGCGCGAAGTGGAGCTGGACCGCATCGCGTACCCCGCGTGCGACCTTTTTCTGGCCGGCGCTCGAGGCGAGAAATTCGGCATCGTCCTTGTTCGAAATGAAGCCGGTTTCGAACAGGACCGACGGCGTGTCGGGTGCTTTCAGCACGACGAAGGACGCAAAACGGTGCGCGTGGCTGCGAAACTTGATCGCCTCGCCGGCCTCGCGTTGGAGCAGGCGGGCGAAATCGGAGGCAATGTTCATCGTCTCGCGCTGCGTCAAATCGAGCAGGATCGACGACACTTCGCCGCTGTGCGCGCTGAGGTCGACGCCGTTGAGGACGTTCGCCTTGTTCTCGCGCGCCGCCAGCCGCGCGGCCTCGCGGTCGGACGCCACTTCGGACAGGGTATAGATCGACGCGCCGCTGGCTTCCTGATTTTCGGCGGCATCGGCGTGGATCGAAATGAACAGGTCGGCCTTCAGCCGCCGCGCGATGCCGAAACGTTCCTCGAGCACCAGATAGCGGTCGTCGGCGCGGGTCAGGGCGACGCGGACGCGGCCCGAGGCGACCAGGTCGTCGCGGATCGCGCGCGCCAGCGCCAGCGTGATGTCCTTTTCGCGCTTGCCGCTGTGCGGGCTGATCGCGCCCGGATCATGGCCGCCATGCCCGGCGTCGATGACGACCAGCGGCAGGCGGGCGTTGTTCGGCCCCTCGATTCGCGGCAACGCCACCGATGGTTTCGGTTTCCCGATCGGGACGCTGACGCTGTAGCGTTTTTCGGGGCGCTTGGCGCTGAAGCCAGCGGGCGGCAGCAATTCGGTGCGCGGTCCCCGCGACACCCGCCGGAACTCGTCGGCCGACACGGGGCGAAGCCGAAAGGTCAGGCTGCGCCCGTCGGCGGCGAACCGCGCGCCGGTGACGACGGCCGGCGCGGCCAGATCGAAGACGACGCGCGCGGTGCCCGCATCCGGCCGGCCCTGCCGGACCGCGCGCACCAGCCCCGCGCCGGTTGCCGCGCGCCCCGGCTCGGCACCCGCGATATCGAGCGCGATGCGGTCGGGACCCGCGAGCAGAAAGGTCGAGGCACCGGCAACCAGGCCGTCGAAACGCAGGGTGATGGCGGAATTGCCGATTTCGACCGTACCGATCTGCCCCGCGAGCGCCGCGGCAGGATTCGACATCATCGCCAAGAGAACGAGCAGCAGGCCCATCACCCGACTATGCCGCCGTGGCCGCGCCGCGGTCCAGAGCTTATTCAAAAACATGTGGCCCCCAGCGGCAGAATGTCGTGAACACGTCATTAGCCATGGGGCGTCAAGCCCGTGTCAATTGGCAGGGTTAACGGACAATTCAGCATGTTTCGGGGGCGATGGGGACTTGCCGAAAGCGATGCCGGTCCCATCTTTCTGCGCGGGCGCTGTTGCCGTCGGCCCGTGCCGATGCTAGCACACCCGCACTGACGGTGCCGTTTCCGCTGCCGTCCGGCCTTTTGAGGGGAAGGCCTGCTCCGCGAATCTGCGGAACATGGCCGCCTTGGTGCCGGATATGCGGCGGTCGGCAACCCGCCGCCAGTCCACCCGGTTGACCGGACAGACGGGGCGTTTGCCTATACGCCCGCCCTGCCCGCCCGCTCATCCCACAACAGGTTGATGCCGCATGAGGCTTGCCATGCCCTCTTTCCATCCCGACGCGGGCGCTTTTGCCCCGTTCGCCGGACGGGAAGACCGCATGCGCGTCCAGGACCGGACGCAAGCCGCCTTCGGCAATAACGATTTTTTTCATTTCACCCTTATCCGCCGCGGCCCTCCACCAGGGGGGTCTGCGGGATTTTTTGATGGCGCGCCACGGCGCGCTTGGAGTGTTACCAATGACCACGCGCATGTTGATCGACGCGCGGCACCGGGAAGAAACCCGGGTCGCCGTCACCAAGGGAAACCGCATCGAGGAGTTTGATTTCGAGTCCGCGGAGCACAAGCAGCTCAAGGGCAATATCTATCTGGCCAAGGTTACCCGCGTCGAACCGTCGCTGCAGGCGGCGTTCATCGAATATGGCGGCAACCGCCACGGGTTCCTGGCGTTCAGCGAAATCCATCCCGATTATTACCAGATTCCGAAGGAAGACCGCGAAGCCCTGCTCCGCGAAGAGGCCGAACATGCCGCCGCCGCCGCGCAGCGCGCCGAGGACGACCTCGACGAGCTGGAAGGCGATGTTGCCGACGTCGAATATCACGACGAGGATGATAATGGCGACAGCCGCCGCGACGACGATGATCGGGACGAGCGCAACGATGACGACGACCGCGACGATCAGGGTGACGCCGAGAATGGCGACGGCGAAGAGGGCGGCGAAGGGTCCGAAGAAGGCCGTGAGGGCCGAGGCGATCGCGGTGACCGCAAGGGTCGCGGGCGCGGGCGCGGCAATGGCCGCAAGGGCGGCGGCCGCGGCCGTGGTCGCCGCGATGACGACGACGGCGAAAACCGCATGTCGCTGCGCCGCCGCTACAAGATCCAGGACGTCATTCGCCGCCGCCAGGTCATGCTGGTCCAGGTCGTCAAGGAAGAACGTGGCAACAAGGGTGCGGCGCTGACCACCTATCTGTCGCTCGCCGGCCGCTATTGCGTGCTGATGCCGAACACGATGCACGGCGGCGGGATCAGCCGCAAGATTTCGAACGGCGCCGATCGCCGCAAGCTGAAAGCGATGATCGACGAGCTCAACCTGCCGCCGACGATGGGCTGTATCGTCCGCACCGCCGGGATGAGCCGCACCAAGGTCGAGATCAAGCGCGACTTCGACTATCTGGCGCGCCTGTGGGACGAAATCCGCGAAAAGACGCTGCAATCGAGCGCGCCGGCGCTGGTCCATTCGGACAGCGACCTCGTCAAGCGCGCGATCCGCGATATTTATCACAAGGACATCGAGGAAGTGCTCGTCGAGGGCGACGAGGGCTATAAGGCCGCCAAGCAGTTCATGAAATTGCTGATGCCGAGCCACGCCCGGCGCGTGAAGCAATATGCCGATCCGGTGTCGCTGTACCAGCGATACGGCGTCGAGGACCAGCTGGCGGGGATGCTCAACCCCGTCGTCCAGCTGAAATCGGGTGGCTATCTGGTGATCAACCCGACCGAGGCGCTGGTGTCGATCGACATCAACTCGGGCCGATCGACGCGCGAGCATAATATCGAGCAGACCGCGCTCAGCACCAATTTGGAGGCCGCGGCCGAAATCGCCCGGCAGCTGCGCCTGCGCGATATGGCGGGGCTGATCGTCATCGACTTCATCGACATGGATCATGGCTCGAACGTCCGCAAGGTCGAGCGCGCGATGAAGGACGCGCTGAAGAACGACCGCGCGCGCATTCAGGTCGGCCGCATTTCGGGCTTTGGCCTGATGGAAATGAGCCGCCAGCGGCTGCGCACCGGCGTGCTGGAGGCCTCGACGCGCCCCTGCCCGCATTGCGAAGGCACCGGCCTCGTCCGCACCGCATCGTCGGCAGGGCTCAGCGCGCTGCGCCTGATCGAAGAAGAAGCGGCACGCGGCAAGGGTAACAAGATCACCCTGCGCGCGAGCCAGGAAGCGACCTTCTACCTGCTCAACGAAAAGCGCCGCGAACTGCGCGATATCGAAGAGCTCTACGGCGTCACGGTCGAAATCCTGCCCGATGGCGAGACCGAGGGCGCGCGGATGGCGGTCGAGGTCACCGGCCCGCCGCCGACCCAGCGCCGCAGCTTTGCCCCGATCGCGCCGATCGAGGACGACGACGACGATATCCCCGAGGACGAGGATGAAGACGTTGAAGAAGCGGAAGCGGCCGAAGACCGCCGTCCGCGCGAACGCTCGCGCGAGGAAGGCGACGGCGACACCGACGGTGAGGGCCGCAAGCGCCGCCGCCGCCGCCGCCGTGGTCGCCGCGGCCGCCGCGACGAAGAAGGCAATGAAATCGCCGAAGGCCATGACGACGGCGAAGCCGACCGTGACGGCGCGGCGGACGAGGCCGAAGACGGCGAAGTCGCGCCGGTGGAAACCGCGAGCGACGCCGACGTCGATCCCGACGCCAAGCCGCGCCGCCGTCGTGGCGGTCGTGGTCGCAAGCCAAAAGGCGATGCTGCCGAGGCCGTGAACGAAAGCGCAGCCGATGCCGTCGAAGCGCCAGTCGCCGCGGAGATTGCCGAGCCGGATGCCGATGACGCCCCCGCTGCCGAGGAAAAGCCGAAGCGCAAGCGGGCGCCGCGCAAGACCAAGGCTGCAGCCGCAGCCGAAGCGAGCGAAACCGCGGAAACCGCAGAGGCGACGGCCCCGGTCGAAACGACCGTCGCTGCGGCTGAGGTCGAGGCCGAACCCGCCAAGCCTGCACCCAAGAAGCGCGCCAGCCGGGCCAAAAAGGCGGTGGCTGCGGAAGCGGCGCCCGAGGCCGTGACGACCGGCGAAGCCGAACCGGTCGCAGCCGATGGCGACGCGGGCGGCACCGGCCCCGACGGCGAACCGCGTCGCGGCTGGTGGCAGCGGACTTTCGGCAACTGACAAGCACCATTTGATCGCGAGGCCCGGTCTCCCCCCAACGGGGGGCCGGGTCTCCGGTCAAACCGGACCGCCGTCGAACCGAACAACCATCGAACGCAGAAATCGCACGCCGAGCTTGCACCCGCACGCGTGGACCCCCAATAAGTCCCAATGGCTTCACGCAAGGTTCAGACGCTGCGGGCAACGGAGGCGGCCATGACCGCCCTGCCCCAACGCCGCACGCGCGCGGTGCGTGCGCCCCGTCATCTGATCCGGATCCTGCTGACCATGCTGGCGGTGCTCGCGCTCGCGGCGCGCCCGGCGATGGCGCAATCGATCCTGCGCGATGCCGAAACCGAGCAATTGTTCCAGGACATGATGGACCCGCTGACGGTCGCGGCGGGGCTTCAGCGCGGCCAGGTCCGTGTTCATCTGCTCGGCGATCGCAGCATCAACGCCTTTGTCGCGGGCAGCCAGGATGTCTATGTCTTTGCCGGGCTGATCGAGGCCGCCGACACGGCGGAAGAGGTTCAAGGGGTTCTGGCGCACGAGCTCGGCCATATCATGGGCGGCCACGCAATCCGCATCAACGAAGGCGCGAGCACGGCGACGGGGATCTCGCTGCTCAGCCTGCTCCTCGGCGCGGCGGCGATCGCAGCGGGCGGCGGCGAAGCCGGCATGGGCATCATGATGGCGGGGCAGCAGGCCGCGCTCGGCAAATTCCTCGCCTTCAGCCGTGTACAGGAATCGACCGCCGATGCCGCCGGCGCACAATATCTGTCGGCCGCGGGCATCAGCGGGCGCGGCAGCCTGGCCTTTTTCAAGAAGCTCCAGAATCTGGAATTTCGCTATGCTATCAAACAGGATGATGACCAGGCCTATGGTCGCACCCACCCGATGTCTGGCGATCGCATCCAGACGCTGCGCGAGGTCTATGTCATCGATCCGGCTTGGGAAAAACCGGCCGATCCCGACATCGAACGGCGGTTCCAGCGCGTGAAGGCCAAGCTGTCAGGCTATATGACCGATCCCGACCGGACGCTGCGCAAATATCCCGAAACCGACACCAGCATTCCCGCGCGCTATGCCCGCGCCTATGCGTGGCATCGCAGCGCCTATCCGCAAAAGGCGCTGGCGGAGGTGGAGGCGCTGCTCGCCACCGATCGCGACGATCCTTATTTCCTCGAGCTCGAGGGTCAGATCCTGCTCGAATCGGGGCGGCCGAAAGACGCCTTGCCGCCGCTGCGCGAAGCGGTCGCGAAATCGCGGTCGCAGCCGCTGATCGCCGCGACGCTGGGCCACGCACTGATCGCCACCGAAGATCCGGCCAATTTTGCCGAAGCCGAAAAAGTGCTGCGGACCGCCGTCGCGCTCGACAATAAAAACCCTTTTGCCTGGTACCAGCTCGGCATCGTCTATGCGAACAAGGGTGATCAATCGCGCGCCGCGCTCGCTTCGGCGGAGCGTTACAATCTCCAGGGTGGACAGGCGGTGCTGGCGCTGCGTAATGCCGAAATGGCGATGCAGGGTTTGCCCCAGGGCTCGCCCGACTGGATCCGCGCACAGGATATTTCGCTGGTGGCTCGCGCCGAGGTGGAACGGACGCGCAAACGGCGCTAGGTTCGGGTAAGACAGGGGCGGCGCATCGCGATCCAGCGCGGTTCGAGGGCGACAAGTGACCGATAAGAAAGACGATTATTACCAGCCATGGCTGCGCGACCCCGCGTCGCCGCCGGGCGCTGCGCCGTCGGCGCCGGTTGCGCGTGACGAAGGGCTGGCAAAGCCGCGCGAGGCGCCGCCCGTCGGCCTCGACGTGTCGCGCTATGCCGCGCCCGAAGCGTCGGCGCGCAAGCCGGTGGTCACCGCGGATCAGGTGAAAGCGGGAAGCGCGCGCCTGTGGCAGGCGCTGCGCCGCGGTGCCGCGAATTTCGCCGACTGGACGATCGACCTAGGCGACCGCGCCGACATCCCCGCGCGCGTCGAAGCGATGGAGATTCCACGCCGGACGCGCGAGGGAGCGGGGAAGATCGCCGCCGCGACAACCAAGGCCGCAGGCGCTGCGGGGCGGGTATCGGCTCGCGCGGCCCGCACCACGGCGCGGGCCAGCGGCGCTGCCTGGAGCAGGCTGGCGCTGGGCGACAAGGCCCGCAAGCTTTCGAGCGAGGCCGGACGCGGACTGGGCGAAGTGGCCGGAAAGACCAGGGCAGGCGTTGGCCAGATCGCCCGATCGGGCAGCGAAAGCATCAAGGGCAGCCTGGGCGAAGCGGCGACCCGGCTGCGCCCTGCACCGCGTGCCGACGATGCGCCGCCGCCGTCGGGGCTCGAACAATTGCTGGCGCGCGAGGAAGCGGCGGCGCAGCAGGCCAGCCCGGCGGCCCCCGACCTGCCGCTCTTCGCCGGGGATGCAACGCTGGCCGCGGCAGCACCCCCCGCCGTGCCGGCGGCTGCGACGCCGTCCGGTGAAGGCGACGATCGTTCACCGCTGCCCGCGGCCAGGCCGAAACGGCCGGCCGCGCGGGCGATGGCGGCAAGCCCTTTGCCGCAGCTGAAGGGGAATGGAATCGACGGCGAATCGACGCGAACATGGATCGCGCTGGCCGTCGGCGGGATATTGTTGCTCGCCGCCGCCTTCTGGCTCGGCGGACGGATGGGTGGCGGCATGAGCAAGGGCGAGGTCGAAACGATCGTCGCCGACTATATCAAGGCCAATCCGCAGATCATTCCCGAGGCGCTGGAGGCGCAGCGGGACGGCGAAATCGCCAAGGCGATCGGCGCGATCCGCCCGGCGCTCGAAAAACCCTATGCCGGGGCATGGGCGGGTAACGCCGACGGCGATGTGACTTTGGTGGTGTTCACCGATTATGCGTGCGGCTTCTGCCGCGCGAGCGTCCCCGACGTCGACCGGCTGATCCGCGAGGACAAACGATTGAAGGTCGTGTTCCGCGAGCTTCCGATCATCGCGCCGCAAAGCCGCGATGCCGCCCTGATGGCGCTCGCGGCGGCGCGGCAGGGCAAATATGACGCATTCCACCACGCAATGTTCGCGGTCGGCTCGCTCGACGCCGCGGGGATCGCGGCGGCGGCCGAACGCGCCGGCGTGGTGACCGACGGCAGCGCCGATGCCACCGCCAACGAGGCCTTGTTCCAGCGCGAACTCGACAGCAACCTCGCGATCGCGACGCAGCTGCAGCTCAACGCCACCCCGACGTGGATCGTCGGCGACCAGATGCTGCAGGGCCAGATCGGCTATGACGTGCTGCGCCAGGCGGTCGCCAAGGCCCGCGCGGCCAAGGGCTGACGGCAACCGGTGGCGACGGTCACGCTCGACGCGGCGCTCGCCAACGCCCGCCAGTTGCTCGGGGCCGAGCCTGCAAGCGCACTGGCACAGGCGCAGGCGATCATCGCGGCGGTGCCGACATCGGCGGCGGCGCACCGCCTTGCCGCCCATGCGCTGCGCGCGCTCGATCGCGAGGAAGAGGCGCAGGCCGCATCGCTCGCCGCGGTCGCGGCAACGGTCCACGACGAAGCGATGGTCGCCGCAGCGCTGGCGCTGGCCGAAGACCGGCTGCCCGACGCCGAGGCGGCGCTGCGCGCGCGGCTGCGCGAGGATGCGACCGATGTCGCCGCGATCCGCATGCTCGCCGAGGTTGCGGGGCGGATCGGCCGTTATGGCGACGCCGAAAAACTGCTCGTGCGGGCGCTGGAACTGGCGCCGGGTTTCGGCGCCGCGCGGGCGAATCTCGCGACCGTCTATTACAAGCAGAACCGCTACGCCGAAGCCGTCGCGGCGCTCGACGCCGTCCTCGACGAGGATCCCGACAATCCCGCGCATGCCAATCTGAAAGCCGCCGCGCTCGGCCGCATCGGCGGCTATGACGAGGCGATCGCGCTGTACGAACAATTGACCCGGCGCTTCCCCGACCATGCCAAGCTGTGGATGAGCTACGGCCATATGCTCAAGACCGTCGGGCGGCAGGAGGACTGCATCGCCGCCTATCGCCACGCACTGGGGGCCGATCCCGGCCTTGGCGAACTGTGGTGGAGCCTCGCCAATCTCAAGACGATCCGTTTCGGCGCCGACGATCGCGCGGCCATGGAAGCGGCGCTGGGTGCCGCCGACGCGGCCGATGCAGCGCGCGACGACGACCGGCTGCACCTGCATTTCGCGCTCGGCAAGGCGTATGACGATGCCGACGAAGCGGACGCGGCCTTCCGTCACTATGCCGCCGGCAACGCGATCCGCGCTGCCCAGCTCGGTTATGACGCCGCCGACACGCGGATGATCGTCGATGCGGCGATCGCGACCTGCACCGCCGACTTTTTCGCGTCGCGCGCGGGCGCCGGCGATCCCGCCCCCGATCCGATCTTCATCCTTGGCATGCCGCGCGCCGGATCGACGCTCGTCGAACAGATTTTGGCCAGCCATTCGGCGATCGAAGGCACTATGGAGCTGCCCGATATTCCGGCCCTCGCACTCGGCCTCGGCCGCGAAACGCAGGGCGAGGGGCGGCATTGGGTTGCCGCGCTCGCCGATGCGCCGCCCGAACGGCTGGCCGACATGGGCGCGGCATTCCTGCGCCGTACCGCGGTGCAGCGCAAGACCGGCAAGCCTTTCTATATCGACAAGCTGCCGAACAACTGGCGCTATGTGCCGCTGATCCGCCTGATCCTTCCGAATGCGAAGATCATCGACGCACGGCGCCACCCGCTCGATTGCTGTTGGTCCAATTTCCGCCAGCATTATGCCAAGGGGCAGGCGTTCAGTTACGACCTCGCCGACATGGGTGCCTATTACCGCGACTATGTCCGGTTGATGGCGCATATCGACAGCGTGCAGCCGGGCCGCGTTCACCGCGTCATCCACGAAGCATTGCTCGACGATCCGGAGGCGGAGGTGCGCGCCATGCTCGGCTATCTCGGCCTGCCGTTCGAGGACGCCTGCATGACGTTCCACACCAACGCACGCGCGGTGCGCACCGCGTCGAGCGAGCAGGTGCGCCGTCCGATCAACCGCGACGGGGTCGACCAGTGGCGCCGCTATGACGCGTGGCTCGATCCGCTCAAGGCCGCACTCGGCCCGGTACTGGACGCTTACCCCGCCATCCCGCCCCGTTTCGACTGATCCGCGCCGACAAATTCGTTGCCTTTTAGCAACAGCAGGCGACATTTTCGACCAACGATCGCGCGGTATCGACAACAATGCTTGCGCTTATGCTGCGCTGCGTCATCCTCCCGTCATGTAATTGTCATTCGAGAGGGGTCTCATGATGAATGTTTCGGCAAATCTGTCGCGCGGCGCGGCATTGTTGCTTGGCAGCACGATGCTCTGCGCATCCGGCGCAGCGTTCGCGCAGGATGCGGGGATCAACGACGACCGCGACATTGTCGTGACCGCGTCGAAACGCGAACAGAATCTGCAGGACGTCCCGCTGGCGATCACCGCGATCGGAACCGAGCGGCTCGACGAGTTGCAGGTCAAGGAATTCCAGGACGTCGTCAAATTCCTGCCGTCGGTGACGATCCAGACGCTCGCCCCCGGGTTCAGCCAGGTCTATTTCCGCGGCGTCGCGTCGGGTGAAAACGCCAACCACTCGGCCTCGCTGCCGACCGTCGGCACGTATCTCGACGAAATGCCGATCACGACGATTCAGGGCGCGCTCGACATCCACGCCTATGATCTGGCGCGCGTCGAGGCGCTGGCGGGGCCGCAGGGTACGCTCTACGGCGCCAGCTCGATGGCGGGGACGATCAAGCTGGTCACCAACCAGCCCGACGCCAGCGGCACCTATGGTTCGTTGGGGCTCGAGCTCAATTCGGTGTCGCGCGGCGGGATCGGCGGCGTGGCCGAAGGCTTTGTCAACGCGCCACTCGGTGAACGCGCGGCGCTGCGGCTGGTCGGCTGGTATCGCCACGACGCCGGCTATATCGACAATATCGCCGGCAGCCGGACCTATCCGACGAGCGGGATTACCCAATCGAACGCCGACCTGGTCGAAAATGATTACAACAAGGTCGATACCTATGGCGCGCGCCTGGCGCTGGGGATCGACCTCGACGACGACTGGACGCTGCGCCCGACGCTGATGGGCCAGGTGCAAAAGGCCGACGGCAGCTTTGCGCAGGAACGCTCGACCGCGGTCGCGCGCAGCCTGCAAACGGTCCAGTACAATCCCGAACGCGGCGACGACAAATGGATCCAGGCCGCGATGACGATCGAGGGCAAGATCGGCAGCTGGGACCTGACCGCGACCGGCGGCCACCTGCGCCGCAAGACCGAGACCGAAAGCGACTATTCGGACTATGCCTATTTCTATGACGCGCTCTATGGCTATGGCGCCTATTTCACCGACAACAATGGCGATCCGGTCAACCCGAACCAGTATATCCAGGGGATCGATCGCTATAAGCGCAGCTTTGCCGAAATCCGCATCGCCTCGCCCGCCGATGCGCGTATCCGCTTTATCGGTGGCCTGTTCTGGCAGCGCCAGTCGCACAATATCGAACAGAATTACATCATCGACGGCATCGGCGACGCGATCACGGTCACCGGCACCGACAGCAATATCTGGCTGACCAAGCAGCTGCGCATCGACCGCGACTATGCCGCATTCGGCGAAATCAGTTTCGACATCACCGACAAGCTGACGCTGACCGGCGGCGGCCGCGTGTACAAGTTCGATAACAGCCTGGTCGGTTTCTTCGGCTATTCGGCAGGCTTTTCCAGCCGCACCGGCGAAGCGGCGTGCTTTGCGGGACCGATCGTCGCCGGGTCACCCTGTACCAATCTCGACAAGAGCACGAGCGACACCGATTTCATCCACAAGCTCAACCTGACCTACAAGGTCAACGACGACGTGCTGCTTTACGGCACCTGGTCGCGCGGTTTCCGACCCGGCGGGATCAACCGGCGCGGAACGCTCGATCCCTATGGTCCCGACACGCTCGACAATTATGAATTGGGGTGGAAGACCAGCTTTGGTCCGGTGCGCTTCAATGGCGCCGTCTATCAACAGGATTGGAACAACATCCAGCTGTCCTTCCTCGGCGCCAACGGCCTCACCGAAATCCGAAACGCCGGGATTGCGCGCATCCGCGGGATCGAGGCGGATCTTTATTATCGCGCCGGCGGTTTCTCGCTCAGCCTGGGCGGCAGTTACAACGACGCGACGATCCGCCGCGACTTCTGCCGCATCGCCAATGCGACCTTCGACTGCACGATCGACCCGCCGGGCCAGACCAATGCCTTGCTGGCGCCTGCGGGGTCGCGCCTGCCGGTCACCGCCAAGTTCAAGGGCAATGCCGTCGCGCGCTATGAATTCCCGATCGGCGGGATGGACGGGCATTTCCAGTTCGCGGTCAACCACATCGGCAAACGCCGGTCCGACCTGCGCCCGTTCGAGAATGATATCGTCGGCAATTTCAAAGCCTATACCACCGCCGACATCAGCTTTGGCGTCAAGGGCGAAGGCTGGAGCGGCGAGCTGTTCGCGACCAATTTGTTCAACAGCCGCGGGGTCATCAACAGCGCGGTCCAGTGCGGCGAATCGATCTGCGGCGACCCCGGCGGGGTCAGCAGCACCGGCGGCGTCTTCTACGACAATGTCATCCGGCCGCGGTTGATCGGAATCAAGGTAGCCAAGGACTTCTGACCGGGTGACCGCGACCACGAATCCCCACGAAAGGCCAGCGCGCAAGCTTGGCCTTTCGATGGCGATCGCGCTGGTCATGGGCAACATGATCGGGTCGGGAGTCTTTCTCCTTCCCGCAAGCCTTGCCCCCTTCGGCTGGAACGGTGTCGTCGGTTGGGCGATCACGATCGGCGGCGCGCTCGCGCTCGCCTTCGTACTTGCCCGCCTGACCATCGCCCACCCCGACGCCGGCGGGCCGACCGGGTTCGTCGAACGCGCCTTTGGCCGCATCCCCAGCTTCATGATCGGCTGGGCCTATTGGGTGTCGGTGTGGACCGCCAACGTCACACTGGCGGTTGCCGCAGTCAGCTTTCTCAGCCTGTTCATGCCAGTGCTGGGGCAGCATATGGCCATATCGACGATCGCGCTGATCTGGATCGTCACGGCGATCAACTGGCAGGGTGCCCGTGCCAGCGGCGGATTTCAGGTTGTCACGCTGGCGATCAAGCTGATCCCGCTGCTGACCGTCATCATCCTGATCCCGATCGCCTTTTCGCGGGGTGGACCAGTCGAGCTGACGCCCTTTCCGGCCGACGGTCTATCGCTCGCGGCGGTCAGCGGTTCGGCAATTCTGACCCTGTGGGCCTTGCTCGGTTTCGAATCGGCGAGCGTCGCGGCGGCGAAGGTCGAAAGGCCCGCGGTGAATATCCCGCGCGCGACGATGATAGGCACGCTGGCGACCGGCATTCTCTATCTGGTCGTGTGTTCGGCGATCGCGCTGATGCTACCGCAGGGTGCCGTCGCGACGTCGGAAGCGCCCTTCTCGCTCTTTGTCGAAACCTATTGGGGCGCCGGTCCCGCGACATGGATCGCCGCATTCGCCGCGATCAGCGCGCTCGGCGCGCTCAACGGCTGGACGCTGATCCAGGCCGAACAGCCCGCGCGGCTTGCCGAACAAGGCCTGCTTCCCGGCTGGCTGGCGCGGCAGAACCGCCACGGCACACCCGCCACCGCGCTGTTGCTGTCGAGCGGCATCGCCACCGCCTGTATCATTCTGAACAACAGCAAATCGACCAGCGAGATGTTCACCTTCATGGCGATGCTCTCGACCTCGGTCACGCTGTGGCTCTACCTCGCCTGCGCCGCCGCGGCCTTGCGGCTGCGCGTCGCGATCCCGGTCGCGCTCGTCGGTCTCGCCTATGCGCTCTGGACCTTGTGGGGCGCCGGAATCAGCGTCAGTGCGCTCAGCCTGATCCTCATGGTTGCAGGGCTGCCGCTCTACGCTTGGACACGCTTTGCGGCGGCACGGATGGCCGCCGGCGGCGGAACCGGTTAGCGCCAGCGCGGCGCGAAGAAACCCCGGTCGCGCAGGATCACCTGCGCGGCATTATGCCCCGGCGCGCCGGTGACGCCGCCGCCGGGATGGGTGCCGGCGCCGCACATATACAACCCCTTGAGCGGCCCGCGATACGCGCCGTTGCCGAGCACCGGGCGCGCCGACCATAGCTGGTCGAGGCTCATATTGCCGTGCATGATATCGCCGCCGACGAGGCCGAACTTGCGCTCGAGCCCCTTGGGGCTGAGGATCTGGCGGCCGACGATCGAGGCGCGGAAGCCGGGGGCGTGCGCCTCGACCGTGTCGATGATGGCATCGGCGGCGGCACCTTCCTCGGCATCCCAGTCCCGGCCGTCGGGCAGCTCGGGGGCGAATTGCTGGCAGAACAGGCTGGCGACATGTTGACCCGGCGGGGCGAGGCTGTCGTCGATGGTCGAGGGGATCAGCATTTCGACGATCGGCTTTTTCGACCAGCCATATTGCTTCGCGTCGAGGAAGGCGCGGTCCATATAGTCGAGCGTCGGGGCGAGGATGATCCCCGACTGATGATGCTCGCCGGGTTCGGGCAGGCAAGTGAAGCGCGGCAGTTCGCTGAGCGCGACGTTCATGCGGAAAGTCCCGCTGCCCGCCTTGAATGCCTTGATCCGGCGCTGGAACTCGGGCGCGATGTCGCCTTCGTCGAACATCCGTTCGTAGAGCAGTTTCGGGCCGACATTGGCGATGACGCGCGCTGCGGCGATTTCCTCGCCGCTCACAAGCTTCACGCCGACCGCCTTGCCGCCGTCGACGAGGACGCGCGACACCGGCGCTTCGAGGCTGATCTCGACCCCCAACTGGGTACAGACCTTCGCCATCATCTGCGTGATCGCCCCCATGCCGCCGATGCTGTGGCCCCACGCCCCCTTTTTGCCATTCACCTCGCCAAAAACGTGATGGAGCAGGACATAGGCGCTGCCCGGGGTATCGGGGCTGGCGTAATTGCCGACCACGGCGTCAAAGCCGAACGCTGCCTTTACCGCCTCGTTTTCGAACCAGCTGTCGAGGAAGGTGCGCGCCGATTTGGTGAAGAGTTCGAGCACATCGCGCTGCTGCGACAGGCTGAGCTTGGCAAGGCCGCGCCCCTGCCGCGCGGCGTCGATCAAGGTCTTGAAGCCGTCGCCGACGTTGGGGGGCGATTTGAGCGCGAGGTCGCGGAGCACATCTGCGACGCCTTCGAGCATGTCATAATATTCGGGGAGGCGCGCCGCGTCATGCGCGGAGAAGCGGGCAAATTCCTTCTGCGTGCGTTCGAGCCCGCCGCCGAGCTTGAGGTAACCGCCATCTTCCTGCGGCAGAAAGTTGCTGATCGGCCGCTCGATGACGCGATAGCCGTGATCAGCGAGCTTCATGTCGGCGATCACCTTCGGCTGGAGAAGACTGACCGTGTAGCTCGCGACCGAATTGCGGAAGCCCGGCGCGAACTCCTCGGTCACCGCGGCGCCGCCGACGACATCGCGCGCCTCGACAATCCGCACCTTAAGCCCTGCCCGCGCCAGATAGAAGGCGCAGACAAGGCCGTTGTGGCCGGCGCCGATGATGAGGGCGTCGTAAGTTTTGGTCATGCTTGGCTCCATCCCGCACGCGGGGCTTGTTCGAAGCGGGATTCGGGGATCAGGTCACGCATCCGGGCGCAGAAATGCTTGAGACACACTTCCTTGTCGCTGAGCGGCCCCATGGTGAAGCTCTGCGACGCCATCCCCTGCTGGACGCGGGTGATGAGCAACGTATCCTCGGCGTTGACCTGCCGGTTGATGCGCCAGTTGAGATAGCGCGCGGCGCGCATCTCGCGACGGTCATCGGGGAGGACGTAGCTGATTTCGCGGATAAGACAGCTGGTCGGGCCGGTCGGCAGCCATTGCATGAAATCGACCTGGTCGGGGTAGATGTCGAAGGCGACGTTGGGCCATAGCTTGAAATAGAGCCAGTGGCGCTGGCTCGCTTGCGGAAGATGCGGAACCGACGGCAGCAGCCGCTGATACATGCGCTCCGACCAATTCACCGAGGGCCGTTCGATCAGGTCGCCCCACATGCGATCGACATGATCGGTCGCCTCGACGCCATAGCTCTTGCCGAACAGCCGGGTGAGGCCGGGGTGCGCGACCGGGATGTGGAGTCCGTCGGAATAATTGTCGCCGACATTTTTCCAGTTCACGTCGCGCGGGCGGAGCGTGACACGGCCAAGCGCGACGAGCTCCCCAAAGCGATAGGGCGCAACCTGTTCCTCATAGGGCGCCATCATCGCGGCGACCGAGGGACCGCCATCGTCGGTCAGGCGCACGAACCAGAAGCCGCGCCATTGTTCGAGATCGACGGACACGAGCGATGCCTTGGCCTTGTCGAGCGTCGAATAGCTCGCGCTGTCGGGCACCCCGGTCAGACGGCCGTCGAGGTCGTAGGTCCAGGCGTGATAGGGGCAGACGAGCTTTTTGGCGCAGCCTGCCGACCCATCGACCAGCCGCGAGCCGCGGTGGCGGCAGACGTTGGTGAAGGCGCGGACGATGCGGTCGGCGCCGCGCACGACGATCACGCTTTCGCCGCAATAGTCGATGCTGTGCCAGTCGCCGGGGTTAGGAATGTCGCTGTCGTGGCAGACGACCTGCCAGCTGGGGCGGAAGATTCGCGCCATTTCGGCGGCGTAGAAATCGGGGTCGCTGTAGGTCCACGCCGGGAGCGACCAGCCATCTTGCGGGTCGATGTTGTCGAAAGTGTCGCGCAGCGTTGCCATGAATCGATCCTTGTTGTACAAACGTATAACAAGATGCAGCCCGCTCGCCAAGCCTTTACGCGCGAAAGCGCCGATGCCCGCCGGGCGGACCTGATCGAGGCGACCGCGGCGTGTCTGGCCGAACATGGGCTGGCGGGCACCAATGTCCGGGCGATCTGCGCGAAAGCAGGGGTGTCGCCGGGGCTGCTGCGCCATTATTTCGGCGGCATCGACGATCTGGTCGCGGCGACCTATCAGGCGACCAGCGACCGGATGGACGCGATCTTTGCTGCGGCGGTCGACAGTGCCGGTGCAGATCCGCGCGCGAAGTTGACGGCGTATCTGACCGCAAGTTTCCGCGCCCCGGTCACCGATCCCGAATTGCTCGGCGCCTGGACCGCCTTTTGGGCGCTGGCGCGCAGCGATGCGCGGATGGCCGAAATTCACGCGGAAAGTTACGCCGGCTATCGCGCGCGGCTGGGCGAATTGTTGACCGCATGCGGCGCGCGCGATGCCGGCCGGCTGGCGATCATGCTGACCGCGATGGTCGACGGGCTGTGGCTCGAACTGTCACTCGATGCGGAGAGTTTCGGCGCCGACACGGCGATGGCGATGATCGAAAAGGCGGTGGCGGCGCTGCTCGATTAGCAGCGCCGCCGACCGGAAGCGTCAAAAGCTGCCCTTTACCGGGCGCACGATGATCTCGCTGACGTCGACATCGTCCGGCTGTTCGACCGCGAAGCGGATTGCACGGGCAATCGCGTCGGGGGTGATCGCGATGCTGCGAAATTCCGCCATCGCGGCGGCGCTGGCCGGATCGGTGATGTCGTGACCGAGTTCGGATTCGACGACGCCGGGCGAGATGATCGTCGCGCGCACATCCCGATGTTCCTGCCGGATACCGTCGGTGATCGCCCACACCGCAAACTTGGTCGCGCAATAGACCGCACCGGTCGGAACCACATAATGCGCGCCGAGCGAGGCGACATTGACGAAATGCCCCGAACCCTGCGCGGTGAAGCCCGGCAGCGCCGCTGCAATGCCGTTGAGAACGCCGCGGATGTTGACGTCGATCATCGCGTCCCAATTTTGGGTCTCGAGCGCGGCGAGCGGCGATAGCGGCATGATCCCGGCGTTGTTGACGAGCACATCGACGCGGCCGAAGCGCGCGATGGCATGATCGACGAATGCCTGCATGTCGTCGCGGCTGGTCACATCGAGCGCGCGATAGTCGGCGGTGCCGCCGGCAGCGGCGATTTCGGCCACGAGCGCTTCGAGCCGGTCGGTACGCCGCGCGCCGAGCAAAAGCGTCGCGCCGCTAGCGGCAAGTTCGCGCGCCGTGGCGGCGCCGATGCCGCTGCTCGCGCCGGTGATCAGGATGACCTTGTCGGTATTGGGGGTCATAATCGTCTCCATCGAAACCGGACGGCCCGATGCCATCCGTTGACCCGCTTTTGCGCCCGACCGGCGATCAGACGGTAGATCAAGGCTCCGCAATGATTGCACGATCCTCCGGGCTCGGTGTTTTGCGCTTGTCGGGGCAGCGCAAGACTGCAAAACCATCGTCATGACAAAATTTGAAGAAATGCGCTCCCTGCTGCTCCGCCATCGGCCGACCGACGGGATCCATCCGTGCGCGCTGCCGCGCGTATCGCTTGTCCGTAGCTCCGAGCCGAGCGAGCCGATGCCCGTCGTGTACGAGCCGTCGCTGTGCCTGGCCATCAGCGGCCGCAAGCGCGTGCTGCTGGGCGATGCGAGCTTTATCTATGACAGCGCACAGTTTCTGGTCGTTTCGGTCGACCTGCCGGTGAGCGGCATGGTCGTCGATGCCAGCCCCGACGATCCCTATCTGTGCCTGAAGCTGGACCTGGACGTCGCCGTGCTGAGCGACCTGCTGCTCGCGCATGATGCGCGCGTTCCGCGTAGCGATCATGCCCCGTCGATTGCGGTCGGCGACGTCGATACGGGCCTGCTCGATGCCGCGCTCCGCCTGCTGCGCCTGCTCGATACGCCCGACGATATGGCCGCGCTCGCACCGCTCGCCGAGCGCGAGATTTTATACCGGCTGCTGACCGGATCGCAGGGCGCGATGCTGCGCCATATCGCGACCGCCGACACGCGGCTGCACCAGATCAGCCGCGCGGTGGCGTGGATCAAGGATCATTATGCCGGCGCCTTCAGCATCGATCACCTGGCCGGGCTGGCTGGGATGAGTCCGTCGTCCTTCCACGAGCATTTCAAGAGCGTAACGCGTTTCAGCCCGCTGCAATATCGCACCCGGCTGCGGCTGCTGGAAGCGCGGCGGTTGATGGTGTCGGAGGCGATGGACGCGGCCAGCGCGGGTTTCCACGTCGGGTACGAAAGCCCGTCGCAGTTCAACCGCGACTATAGCCGCGCCTTCGGCCTGCCGCCGCTCCGCGACGCGGCACGGCTGCGCGCGGCGCCCGAATTCGGATTGTCGGCGTGAGGCGCCCTAGTTCGACAAATCCCTGAGCAGGCTGTCCCAATGCGCCAGCGCGGGGGCGATCGCGTCGACGGGGACGCGTTCGTTGAGGCCGTGCGCGAAGCTGTCGCTGGCTTTCGAGAACAGTCCTGCAACGCCATAGCTCGGCACCCCGGCGATGCGGAAATGATAACTGTCGGTGGCGCCCGCGCTCATCGACGGGATGATCGGCAGGCCGGGGGCGCGGGCGTGGACCGCCTTTTTGACCGCCGCCATGACGTCGGGGCGCAGCGGCGAGGCGTCGCTGGCGCTGGCGTCGGGATCGGTGTTCACCTTGACCGCCGGATCGGCAATCACGCGCTCAAGCTCGGCGCGCACGCTTTCGACTGGCACGCCGGGGAAGATGCGGCAGTTGATGTTCGCGGTCGCGCGCTGCGGCAGCGCATTTTCGGCATGGCCGCCCTTGACCAGCGTCGGCACGCAGGTGGTGCCGATCTGGCCGACATATTCGGGGTCGGCGCGGATCTTGGTGATCGCGTCCGCATCCTCCGGATTGGCGGCGAAGGCCTTGAGCGCGGCGCCCATATTGCCGCCGACCTGGTCGGCGACGATCGGCAGGCCGATCCTGGTCAGCTCGTTCTGCTGCGCGGCGAATTTATAGGCGCCAACCTTTTCGAGCGCCGCCGCGAGCTGGACGATCGCGTTGATCGGCGACGGGCGCGAGCTGTGACCGCCGGGGTTGGTGACTTCGAGGGTGAAGTCGGCGTAGGTTTTTTCGCCCGCCTGAAGCCCGTAATATTGCGGCTTGCCATCCTCGCCGAGCGTCCCGCCGCCGCCGTCGCCGTTCAGGGCAAATTCGGCGTCCTTATATTTGGCGGCGAGCGCGCGCGTGGTCACCATCTGGGTTTCCTCGTCGCCCGTCAGCAACAGGATGATCGAGCGTTGCGGCTTGAAGCCGTCCTTTTTCAGCTGCGCCATCGTTGCGACCATCATCGCGATGTCGAACTTGTTGTCCTCCGACCCGCGACCGAAAATATAGCCATTCTCCTCGACCGGCACGAACGGATCGCGCGTCCAGTCCTTCGGGTCGGCCGCGACAACATCCATATGGCCGAGCAGCAGGATCGGTTTCTTCTTCGTCGTGCCGGTCAGCGTCGCGGCGAGGGTCGCGGTTTCGCCCATCGGGGTGATTTCGATGTCGCTGTCGGCAAAGCCCGCGGCCTTCAGCACCCCGGCATAGTACGCCGCCAGTTCGGGCACCTTGCCGCGCCCCTCGACGGTCGGGATCGCGATGCTGTCTTTCAGGATCTGCTTCGCGGTATCGGCGTCGGCGGGTTTGGCGTGGGCGGGCGCGGCGGCGAGCAGGGCGGCGGCGAGGGCGAGCGGGGCGTAAGGCATGCGCATGGCAACGGGTTATGGCGGGTCATGGGCAGACGGCAAGTGGCAATCGCTGGCATCCCACCGCGACCGGATGTCGCATGTCGGGAGACGATCAGTTGTGGACATAGCCGATCCTCCCCCAACGGGGGAGGGGGACCACCCGAAGGGTGGTGGAGGGGCACAGGCGGTTTACGTGGCGCCGGACAAAAAACACTGCTTCAACGGCGACCGTTCGGCGGTGAACTATCGCACCGGCAAGGCAAACCGATGGTGCCCCTCCACCAGCTTCGCTGGTCCCCCTCCCCGTGCCGGGGAGGATCGGCAACGTCCGCATCCCACCCCAAAGCCGACATCTGCGACAAAGGGGCCGATCAGCCCGCCTGCCACCCCTTCGGCGCCGCCGTCTTGGGCTTGAACCGACACAGGTCAGCGACCGGGCAGCGCCAGCACTCGGGCGTCCGCGCCTTGCAGATGTAGCGGCCGTGGAGGATCAGCCAGTGGTGCGCGCCGACGCGGAAGGGCGCGGGCGTGCCTTTTTCCAGCGCCTTTTCCACCGCGAGCACCGTCTTGCCGGGGGCGAGGCCGGTGCGGTTGCCGACGCGGAAGATATGGGTGTCGACGGCGAAAGTTTCGGCGCCGAACGCGCAGTTCATCACGACATTGGCGGTCTTGCGCCCGACCCCCGGCAGGCTGGTCAAGATGTCGCGGTCGGCGGGGACTTCGCCGCCATGGTCGCGGACAAGGATTTCGGACAGCGCGATGACATTCTTCGCCTTGCCGTTGAACAGCCCGATCGTCTTGATATGCTCCTTCAGCCCCGCCTCGCCGAGGTCGATCATCGCCTGCGGCGTCGTCACCTCCTGAAACAGGCGCCGCGTCGCCTTGTTCACCCCGACGTCGGTCGCCTGCGCCGACAGCACGACCGCGACGAGCAGTTGATAGGTGTTGCCGAAGTGCAGCTCGGTCTCCGGCGCCGGATTGAGTTCGGCCAGGCGGCGGTAGAATTCGAAAATATCGGCCTTTTTCACCGCTCGGGCAGCCCGAGCACCTGCGGCATTGTATAGCGCCCCGGTTTCTGCCCGATCAGCCACGCCGCCGCGCGCACCGCGCCGCGGGCGAAGATCATGCGGTTTTCGGCGCGGTGCGACAGGGTGATCATCTCCTCCGGCCCGGCAAAGATCACGTCATGATCGCCCGCGACGGTGCCGCCGCGCAGGCTTGCAAAGCCGATCTTGCCATGGCCGCGCGCGCCGGTCAGCCCGTCGCGGCCGCGTTCGGAGCATTTGCCAAGGTCGATGCCGCGACCGTCGGCGGCCGCCTGTCCCAAGAGCAGCGCGGTGCCGCTGGGCGCGTCGAGCTTCATCCGGTGGTGCATCTCGACAATCTCGATGTCATATTCGGGATCGAGCCGCGCCGCCGCCTCGCGCACCAGATGCGCGAGCAAGGTGACGCCGAGCGAGGTGTTGCCGGTTTGCAGCACCGCGATGTCGGCGGCAGCATCGTCGATCAGATAATGATGGCGTTCCTCGAGCCCGGTGGTGCCGATGACGATCGGCTTTTTCGCCGCGACGCAGGCGTCGAGCGTGGCTTCGAGCGCGGCGGGGGACGAAAAGTCGACGAGGACGTCGGCGTCGCCGGCAAGTTTCACCACATCGCCGCCCTTGTCGATGCCGCAGCGCCGCTGTCCGGCTTCGGAAATCGCCGCGGCGAGCGCGACGCCCATCCGTCCTTCGCTGCCGATAATGCCGATGCTGGTCATATGCCGTCCCCTGACTATGGCCTCCCCTTAGCCCTTTGGGGCGCGCGAAGTCGAGATGCGCTTATTCCCGTCATCCCGGCGGAGGCCGGGATCTCACCGGCGAGACCCCGGCCTGCGCCGGGGTGACGAAAAGGGGTGAAGGCGTCGAGGCAGCCGGATAGAGAGGCCGGATGAGCGAATTGAACAACATCGTCATCCTGACCGGCGCCGGCGTGTCGGCCGAAAGCGGCATCGATACGTTTCGCGATGCAGGAGGATTGTGGGAACAGCACCGCGTCGAGGATGTCGCGACCCCCGAGGCCTTTGCGCGCGACCCCGACCTGGTGCTGCGATTCTATGACATGCGGCGCGCGGCGATCCAGACCAAGGTGCCCAATGCGGCGCATGACGCGCTGGCGCGGCTCGACGCGGAATGGCCGGGCGAGCTGACCATCGTCACCCAGAATGTCGATGACCTGCACGAGCGCGCAGGGGCGAAGCGGCTGATCCATATGCACGGCGAGCATCTGAACGCCTGGTGCACCGCGTGCGACGCGCGCACGCCGTGGACCGGGCCGTTGCTCGACCGGCCCGCCTGTCCGGCATGCGGCGCGGCGGGGACGCTGCGCCCCGACATCGTGTGGTTCGGCGAGATGCCGTACCGGATGGACGAGATTTACCACGCGCTTACCCAAGCCGACCTGTTCGTGTCGATCGGCACCTCGGGCGCGGTTTATCCGGCGGCGGGGTTCGTGCGCGAAGCGCGCCAGTCGGGGGCACTGACGCTGGAACTCAATATGGAACCGAGCCAGGGGAGTTACTGGTTCGCCGAGGCGCGGCACGGTCCGGCGACGCGGCTGGTGCCCGAATGGGTGGAGGAGGTTTTGGGGAATTAACTGCGGCGGGAAACGACCGGTTGCGGTCATATAGCCCTCTCCCCTTGGGAGAGGGTTGGGTGAGGGTGTCCGAGGTTGGTTTTCGTATCCGAGGGTGATCCCCTCACCCAACTTCGGCTAGGTTGCTAAGCAACCAAGCCTGCGTATCCCTCTCCCGACGGGAGAGGGGGAAGGGGAAAGGCAGCTCACCACCCCAAAGCGGACCTCCGCCGTCACCGCCGCGCCGCGAAAAAGTCCCGGAGCAGCGCCCCCGCCTCGCCCGCCCCGATGCCGTCATAGACCTCGGGCCGGTGATGCACCGTCGGCTGGGCAAAGACGCGCGGGCCGTGGGCGACCGCGCCGCCTTTCGGATCGTCGGCGCCATAATAAAGCCGCGCGATGCGGGCGTGGGCGATCGCCCCCGCACACATCGCGCATGGCTCCAGCGTCACGTATAAATCGCAGCCGTCGAGCCGTTCATTGCCCAGCGCCCGCGCCGCGGCGCGAATCGCGACGATTTCGGCGTGCGCGGTCGGGTCGTGGGCGGTGCGCGGCGCATTATGGCCTTCGCCGACGATCATCCCGTCCTTGACGACGACCGCCCCGACCGGCACTTCGCCCGCCGCGGCGGCGCTTTTCGCGAGATCGAGCGCGGCGCGCATCGGTTCGGGGAGCGGAAATTGTGGCATCGCTTTTCCCGCTAGTCCCTTGACGAATCTGCGGCAAGCCGATAAGCGCGCGCCTTTCCCGGCTCACTCCGGTCCTGCCGCCCCCGATTTTGCGGGACGCATCCGGACGCCGAACCGAAATTTTGTACGAGGACAAACAGCATGTCGCGCATCTGCGAACTGACCGGCAAGGGTCGTATGGTCGGCAACAATGTCAGCCACGCCAACAACAAGACCAAGCGCACCTTTCTGCCCAATCTGCAGAATGTGACGTTGCTGTCGGATGCGCTGGGCAAGGGCGTGAAGCTGCGCGTGTCGACGCACGGCCTGCGCACCGTCGAACATAATGGCGGCCTCGACAACTGGCTGCTGAAGGCCGGCGACGACCAGTTGTCGGCATCGGCGCGCAAGGTGAAGAAGGAAGTCGCGAAGAAGCTGGCCGAAAAGGCCGCCTAAGCGCGCTTCCATCGCTAACCGCAATCAGGCCGCCGGTTTCCGCGCGGCCTTTTTGCTGTCCGGCGTCCGGGCGGGCGGCAGGTCCACCAGCTCGAATTGCAGCAGCAGGCTGCGCTGCCAGCTTTGGAAATTGTCGTCGGAGACCAGCCACAGCCAGGTGCGATCGTTCTCGACCGTCACGGCGGCACCCTCATAATTGTCAGCAAGGCCGCGCGGAACAACTCCGATCGTCCGCGAGCGCAGAACGGCATTCGGCGTGATGTCATCGGGATCGGCAACCGCGACGATCGTGGTGAACACCGGGTTCCATCCCACTTTGCGATGAAGGATCAGGATGCGGCCGTCGGGAAGCGGCGCCGCGTCGCTGACGGCGCCCTTCCCTTGTGAATCATGGAAGAACCGGATCGACGGCCCCGAACCGGCACCCGGGGCGTCGGCCAGCATCACCCCATGGTTGCGACGCGGATCCTCGCGGCCGCCTTCGGCAAGGATGACGATGCGGCCGTCGGCCAGTTGGGCCATTGCCTCGGGTCCGCGCCCCCGCGGCCAGTCGCGCATCGCCGCGGGGGCATGGCGGGCGTCGATGCGCATCATGTCATCGTCGAAGCGCCACAGCTGGTTGGTCCGCTCCAGCCCCACCCACGCGGCGCCATTGGCGCGATCGACGAAAAGCGATTCGCTATCGAGCATCGTTTTGCGGTCGGGCCAACCCGGTGGCACCGGCAACGCATCGATATGAAAGGTGGCCAGCCGGCCAGCCTCGTCAAAGCGCAGCCGCGTCCGGTACCCATTGTCTCCAATTAGCAGAAAACGATCGGGCGCGATTCGCGCAATTCCGGAGAATCCCCCGAAGCGGCTGTGCGGACTGACCAAGCTCCAACCGCGTACAAAGCGCATCTTGCCGCCCGTCTGCGGGGCGAAGACCAGCGGAAGCGCCACGGCGCGCTGGGTCAGGTCATCGACGGGGAATCGGTACACCCTACCGGGCACCGGGCCGATCATAAGAAAAATCAGGACAGCGAAGAGCAGGCGGCGCATCGGCGCGGGGTTAGAGTCGCGGCCGGCAAAAGCAAAGCATTTCGGCGCCCGAAGCTGAACGCCAGCCAACAGCGGCGTTCAGGCTTCACTCAATGCGAATCGCGCATAACCCCTTCATCGACAACGCCCCGAAGGGCCGAACGACGAAAGAAGGAGAACGACGATGAAAAAGATGGTGACCCTCTCGATCGCCGCCCTGATGTCCACCGCGACGCTGGGCATGGCGGCACCCGCCGCCGCACAGAACGGTTATTACAACAACCATGGCTATGCGAGCTACGACGCGCGCTATGGCCGCGACGACCGCCGCTATGACCGTCGTTACGACCGCCGTGCCGATCGCCGCGATTACCGCCAGGATCGCCGCTATTATAACCAGCGCAACTATCGCCAGTGCGATAATGGCACCGGCGGGACGATCATCGGCGCAATCGCCGGTGGCCTGGCCGGCCATGAAATCGCCGGTCGCGGCGACCGCACCGTCGGCACGATCATCGGCGGCGCCGTCGGCGCCATCGCCGGCCGCGCGATCGACAAGGGCAACGACGGCTGCCGCTAAGTCGTCCGCGCCGATCCGGGGAACGACGGCCGCTATCGAGAGGCGGACCCGACCCCCAATAAATTCCCTCTCCCTCCACCCCGTCCGGCACCCGCCGGGCGGGGTTTTTCCTGTCCGGCGGGTGCCGGACGGGGTCGGGGTTGCGTTCGCCGCCCCCACCGCCTAGGTTCGGCGGCAAGTGCCGGTCCGGCTTTGCGGACGGGTGAGAGAGACAGGTAAGTACAGCCATGCGGCAAATGGCAGCGCCATCAGGGCGAGCGCCGCGGCCGGGTTCGCGAACGGGGTCGGCGGCAAAAGCGCGAGGAAAGGCCGAACCGGCCGCGCGCGCGCAACATTTCATCCGTCCCCGCAGCTATGCCGCCATCGACCTGGGCACCAACAATTGCCGCCTGCTGATCGCGCGGCCGCAGGATGGCGAGCTGGTCGTGATCGACGCCTTTTCGCGGATCGTCCGGCTGGGCGAGGGATTGCACAGCAGCGGGCGGATCAGCGACGCGGCGATGGACCGCACCGTCGCCGCGCTGGCGATCTGCGCCGACAAGCTGCGCCGCCGCCATGTCACGCTGTCGCGCGCGGTCGCGACCGAGGCGTGCCGCCGCGCCGCCAATGGCGCCGAGCTGGCGGCGCGCGTCCGCCGCGAAACCGGCATCGTGCTGGACATCATTTCGCCCGCCGAAGAGGCGCGGCTGGCGGCGCTGGGGTGCCACAATCTGATGGAACCGGGCGAAGGGCCAGCGCTGATTTTCGACATCGGCGGCGGTTCGACCGAGCTGATGCACGTCGATGTATCGGACCATGACGTCAAGATCCACGACTGGACGAGCGTCCCGTGGGGGGTTGTGTCGCTGACCGAACATGCGCCGCTGCCCGAAGACAGCCTGGCCGGGCGGCAGGCCGCCTATGCCCATATGCGCGACGTGACGCGCAACGCCTTTGCCGACTTCGCCGGGCGCGCGCAGAAATTCGCGGGGCAGCAGCTGCGCCTGCTCGGCACCAGCGGCACGGTGACGACGCTGGCGAGCGTGTTCCTGAACCTGCCGCGATACGACCGCCGCGCGGTCGACGGGCTGGTGGTGCCCGCCGATGCGATGCGCGAGATCAGCCGCCGCCTCGCCGACGCCAGCATGGCGGACCGCGCCGAGATCGCGTGCATCGGGCGCGAGCGCGCCGATCTGGTCGTCGCCGGCTGCGCGATCCTGGAAAGCATCATCGACCTTTGGCCCGCGGCGCGCGTCGGCGTCGCCGACCGCGGCATCCGCGAGGGCATTTTGCGGACGCTGGCGATGCAGGGACGCGACGTCCCGGTCACGCGGCGCGAATATCGGTCATGAGCGGGGGCAAGCGCGGCAGCGGCGGCGGAGGTCGCGGCGGCCTGCATGTGCGCGTCAAGACCGCGAAAAAGCGCAGCACCTCGTCGACGCGCTGGCTGCAACGCCAGCTCAATGACCCCTATGTCCGCCGCGCGCAGGCCGAGGGCTATCGCTCGCGCGCCGCGTACAAGCTGATCGAACTCGACGAAAAGTTCGGATTCATCCGGAAAGCGCGCGCGGTCGTCGATCTGGGCATCACCCCCGGCGGCTGGTCGCAGGTGGTGCGCAAAGCGAACCCCCGCGCGCGCGTCGCGGGTATCGACCTGCTGGCGTGCGAGCCGATCGAGGGTGTTGCGATCCTGGAAATGGACTTCATGGACGATGCCGCGCCCGATGCGCTGATCGAGGCGCTGGGCAGCGCCCCCGACCTGGTGATTTCGGACATGGCGGCGAACACCGTCGGCCACCAGCAGACCGACCATCTGCGCACGATCGGCCTGGCCGAAACCGCCGCCGATTTTGCGGTACAGAATTTGCAGCCGGGCGGCACCTTTGTCGCCAAGGTGTTTGCGGGCGGCGCCGATCACACGCTGCTCAACATCCTCAAACAGAATTTTGCGACGGTAAAGCACGCCAAACCCCCGGCCAGCCGCAAGGGGTCGCCCGAACTCTATGTGATCGCGCAGGGGTTCAAGGGGCGGAACGCAGACGAGGTGGACACCGATGGGGCAACGTCGCGCTGAGCGTAGGGACAGCGGATCGTTTTTGCGGGGAAGCTGCCGATCCTCCCCGGAAGGGGGAGGACCGCTTTGATGTCGCCTGTCGCTCTGGAACCCGCCGCAAACCTATAGATAATTGACCGTCAGCGTGAATGTCCCGCTGTAATCGCCCGCAGGCTGGTTCGCCGGGACCGTCAGCGTGCCGCCGATATAATAGGTCTGCACCCCGCTGGGCAGCAGCGTCGATCCCAGCAACGCGATGCCGCCGCCGCTGGTGGTCGCGGCGCGCACCAGGCTGGCGGTCATATTCGGCGCGCCGCCGCCGGCCCGCGCCAGCGTCACCGACGTGCTGCCCGATACGGTGATGAGGAAAATCCCCCCGGTGCCCTGAAACACCGCGCGCTGCGCCGCGGTGCCGACGAGCGTCACGCCGCCGCCCGATGTGCGCGCATTTGTGACCGGGTTGACGGTGACGGTGCCGCCGGTCGGCCCGCTGACCAGCGTCCCGAAGTTCAGGTCGTCGGTCTTGATCAATGTGTTCGGCCGGATGACCGCGGCGTTCGCGGTGACATTGGTGTCGGCCGCCTGCGCGGGCGCACACAACATGGCGCCCGCCGCCGCGACGATGGTCAGGCCGCGCGCGGCGTCCCGACAGTTTCTGGTCCCTTGAATCCCCACAGATTCTGCTCCTGTCTGACACATTTATGCCAGCAGGGCGTGAGCCGTTGATGCACGGGCATGGTAAAGGGGTTGTTTACGCGTAACCCAAAGGTCAGGCGTGATCGGCGACCCCGCCGATCAGGATGAAGCGGCGGTCGCAATAGCCGCAGTCGACAAAGCCCGCGTCGGCGTCGATTTCCAGCCATACGCGCGGATGGCCGAGGGCAGCGTCGGCGAGGCCGTCGCCGGTGCCGTCGCACGCGATGCGGGTTTTCGGGGTGAGGATGGTTTCGGGCGCGGGCTGGGTCATCGACCGCGCCCATAGCAAGCGCGCGGGGCGGGAGCAATCGGGTCTGCGCAGCAGATGATGGCCGGGGTCATGACGGCACCGGCAGGGTCGTTGAACCCTGTGGTCGTCCGGTGCCGTCGTCCCCCCACAGGACAAAAGTCAAAGATAGTTGAGCGTGATCGTGAAGGTGCCGTTGTAGACGCCGGGCGCCTGGTTGGCGCCGACCTCCAGCGTCGCCCCGACGGGGAAATTATAATTGCCGAGCGGCGAGGTGATCCGGAACCGCGTCGGCGACGTCGACAGCACCGCGGTCGGCGTGCTGCCGATTTCAAAGGTGCGCGCGCGCATCCGTACCCCCGGTCCGGTCAGCCAGATCGTGTTCGACCCGAGCGAGATATTGACCTGGCGGTTGAAACTGCCGAGGCCGGCGAAGCGTGCCGGGGCACCGTTGTTGCCCGCCAGCGTGACGCCGCCGGTGCGGCTGCGCGAACCGTCGGGGGCGATCGTTACCGTCCCTGCGGCGTTCGACGGAATGATGTCGCCGAAATCGAGGTCGTTGACCTTGAAGAAGGACAGCGGGCGCAGCACGATGGCTTCGCTCTGGCTCTGCGCCGTCTGCTGCCCCTGCACCGGGGTCGCGATCGCCGGAGCGGTCATCAGCGCACAGGCAGCGGCGCAGCGCAGCGCGAACTGCGGCTTATGGGTGTGTCTGGTCCTCACACCCTTCCCTCTAACCGCGACTTTCCAACATTGGGTTAACACCGCGCTGTCCAACGCGATCGCACCGCGATCAGCGCTTTGCGTTGTGCGGACGCAGGGGTATGGAAGCAGCCATGACCGAAGCCGCGATCCGCATCGACGCCGTCTCCAAAACCTATGCCGGGGGCAAGCAGGCGCTCGACAATGTCAGTTTCGACGTGCCGCGCGGGACGATTTTCGGCCTGCTAGGGCCGAACGGCGCGGGCAAGTCGACGCTGATCAACATCCTGGCGGGGCTGGTCAACAAGACCGCCGGATCGGCGAGCATCTGGGGCTTCGACATCGACGCCGATCCGCGCAACGCCAAATATTCGATCGGCATCGTGCCGCAGGAAATCGTCTTCGACCCCTTTTTCACCCCCTTCGAGACGCTCGAGAATCAGGCGGGACTCTATGGCGTGCCCAAGGCCAAGCGGATTTCGGGCGAGCTGCTCGCCGCGGTGCACCTGTCGGACAAGCGCGATGCCTATGCGCGCACCCTGTCGGGGGGCATGAAACGACGCCTGCTCGTCGCCAAGGCGATGGTCCATTCGCCGCCGATCATCGTGCTCGACGAGCCGACCGCCGGGGTCGATATCGAACTGCGCCAGCAGCTCTGGGAATATGTGCAGTCGCTCAACGACCGCGGCGTCACCGTGGTGCTGACGACGCACTATCTGGAGGAAGCCGAGGAGCTGTGCGACCGGATCGCAATCATCAACCATGGCAAGCTGATCGCGAACAAGCCGACCCGCGAGCTGGTCGACATGGCGCGCGAAAAAATCGTCGTCGTGACGCTGGATGCCGACGTGACCACGCTGCCGACGCATCCCGCGTTCGAAAAGATCGAGCGCGAGGGCGAGCGCGGCCTGGCGATCAGTTACAACAAGGACCGCATGAACGCGGGCGAGGTGCTCGCCGCGGTCAATGCGATGGGCCATGGCATCGTCGACGTGTCAACGCGCGAGGCCGATCTTGAGGACGTGTTCCTGAATTTGACGCGCCGCGCCGCCTGATTGCTCAGCGGCGTGTAAGCTGCGCCGCGACCCCGAAATGGTCCGACGGATATTCGCCGTCGACCGCTCGATCGCCGATGACGCGCGCGTCGCTCACGGCAAAGGCGGCGGGTTCGACGAAGATGTGGTCAATCACGCGGGGCTGGTGGCCGCGCGCGGGATTAAGCGTGGTCGATGCAGCCCCCGGCGGCAGCGCCGAAGCAAAGCGCGGCGGCCCCATTGCGCGCAGCCCCGGATCGTCGAGCGGCGCGTTGAAATCGCCCATCACGACCAGCGGCACGCCGTCGGTCGGCAGCCAGCCCAGAAGGTCTTTCAGCTGTTCGGCGCGCACGGCGCCCGCCTCGGGCTGCCACGCCAGGTGGGTGCCGACGATGTCGACCGGGCCGCCGGCGCTTTGCACACGGACGCGGATCGCGGTGCGGTAATCGGACAGCGGCGCGAGCTTGCGCCGCGCGACCTCGACCACCGGCAGGCGGGTAAGGATGGCGTTGCCATAGCGTTTGGGCGCGCCCTCGGGCTCGGGCGCGACGAAATGGACCTGGCGGTAGCCGAGGGCGCGTGCGATCGTGTCGGCCTGGTTCGGCAGCCCCTTGCCGGCATCTTCGAGCACTTCCTGTAGCGCGATGACATCGGCGTCGGCGGTGCGCAGGACATCGCTGAGCAGGCCGAGCCGTTTCGGCCACTGGCCGCCCGCATCGTGCCAGATGTTGAAGGTGACGACTGTCAGGTCGCGCGAAGCGGTGATGCGGAAAGTCGCACAGCCCCCGAGCGGCAGCGCCGCCAGCGCGGCAAGCAGCGTTCGTCGCTGAAGCTCGGCTTTAGGCATGACGACTATTCCCCTTGGCAGCAACCATTGATCCCCCCTGTCATGCGGCCGCTTGCTGTGCAACAGAGGCGCCATGAATGAATATGACGTCATCATCGTGGGATCGGGCGCCGCGGGGCTGACCGCTGCGATCGCGCTCGCCGATCATTGCCGCGTGCTCGTGCTCGCCAAAGGCGAGCTCACCGGCGGGTCGACCGCCTGGGCGCAGGGCGGCATCGCCGCGGTGCTCGATGCGGGCGATACGTTCGAAAATCATATCGAGGATACGATGGTCGCGGGCGCGGGACTCAACCGGCGCGAGACGGTCGAGTTCGTCGTCGAAAATGCGCCCGCGTCGATCGAGCGGCTGGTCGAGATGGGCGTGCCCTTCAACAAGGACAGCGATGCGCTGCACCTGACCCGCGAGGGCGGGCATTCGCACCGCCGCATCGTCCATGTCGACGACGCGACCGGCTGGGCGGTGCAGGCGGCGTTGCTCAAGACCGCCGAGGCGCATCCGAACATCACCTTGCTTCCGGGACAGGCGTGCATCGACCTGATCACGGGACGGCATGAGGAACGCTATTCGGGATCGGGGCGCGTGTGGGGCGTCTATGCGCTCGATGAAAAGAGCGGCAAGGTCCGCGCGCATGTCGGCCGCGCGACAATCCTCGCGAGCGGCGGCGCGGGGCGTGTGTACCAATTCTCGACGGCTCCCAGAGGCGCGACCGGCGACGGCATCGCGATGGCATGGCGCGCCGGCTGCCGCGTCTCAAACATGGAAATGATGCAGTTCCACCCGACCTGCCTGTTCAACCTCGAGGTCAAGAATTTCCTGATCACCGAGGCAGTGCGCGGCGAGGGCGGCCTATTGAAGCATCCCGAGACCGGTCACCGCTATATGCCCGATTATGACGCGCGCGCCGAACTCGCGCCGCGCGACGTCGTGGCGCGCGCCAACGACGACCAGATCAAGCGCTCGGGGCTCGACTATGTCCACCTCGACATCAGCCACCTCGACCCCGATTTTGTCGCCGGGCATTTCCCGAACATCTATGAAAAGCTGCTGACGCTCGGCATCGACATGACCCGGCAGCCGATCCCGGTGGTCCCCGCGCAGCATTATACCTGCGGCGGCATCCTGATCGACCTTGCCGGACGCACTGACCTGCCGGGGCTCTATGCCGCGGGCGAATGCACCGAAAGCGGCCTCCACGGCGCCAATCGCCTCGCGTCGAACAGCCTGCTCGAATGTTTCGTGTTCGGCGAGGCGGCGGCGAAGGACATCATCGCGCGCTGGGACCAGCTCGAGCCCCCGCCGCCGATCCGCCCGTGGGACGAAAGCCGCGTTACCGATTCGGACGAAGAGGTGATCATCAAGCAGAACTGGACCGAAATCCGCCGCTTCATGTGGAATTATGTCGGCATCGTGCGCACGACCAAAAGGCTGGAGCGCGCGCAGCACCGGATCCGACTACTGACCGGCGAGGTCGAGGATTATTACGGCCACTTCCGCGTCACCACCGACCTGATCGAACTCCGCAACCTGCTCCAATGCGCCGACCTGATCGTCCGCAGCGCGCTCCACCGCAAGGAAAGCCGCGGGCTGCATTACACGCTGGATTATCCGGCGATGCTTGCGGAGGCGGTGGACACGGTGCTGGTGCCGTGAGGTTGGTTTAAGGGAATAATCTCACACAAAGACACAAAGAGGGCGCGTACTCATCGACCCAAATCGCCATTTGCGATGCGGCGTACACCCTCTTTGAAAGTGGCTCCGCCAAAATTCATCAGGACGCCGAGTGGGAGGTCAAGCAATCGCAGATAGGTCAAGACCTGTTTGCTATGGAGCGGCGAAAGCCGCTCGACAGATTTCAATTCGACAAGCAATTGCCCTTCAAGCAGCAGGTCGGCCCGAAAACCTTCCGCAAGCTCGACACCATCATATTTGATCGGGATCGCTTGCTGGCGCTCGACCAGGATTCCGGCCCGTCTCAGTTGATCGGCCAAAATGGCCTCGTACGCAGATTCCAAGAGTCCCGGTCCCAAATCCCGATGCAGCCGGAACCCGCAGTCGACGACAAACCTAGCCAAATCCTCGACATTCGCTGTCATCGCTGACCTCTTTGTGTCTTTGTGTGAGAATTTTCTTTTTTCTCTACCCGCCGACCCCGAGCAGCCGGCCGACGAAGATCAGCACGATTGCGCCGATCACCGACGCGAAGCATCCCGCGCGGTGGAATTCGCCGCGGACGCCGCGGGTGGTGACCAGCCCGGCGAGCAGCGAGCCGCCGATGCCGAGCAGGATCGTTGCGATCCACCCCATCTCGACCGCGCCCGGATAAAAGAAGCGCGCCAACGCGCCGATGATCAGGCCCGAGATGATCGCGCCGATGATGTTGATCATGCGTCGAATCCTTCGTTCAAGAAGCGCTCCGCCAGCGCCGCGTGCAGCGCCGCGCCGCGCGCCATCACCTTTTCGTCGAGCACCATGCGGTTGCTGTGCAACCCACAACACGCGCGCCAGTCGCTGCCCTCGGCGCTCGCGCCCAGCCAGAACATCGCGCCGGGGACTTTTTCGAGGACGTAGGAGAAATCCTCGGCCCCCATCACCGGATGGTCCATCGTCAGCCACGCCGCTTCGCCGAACGTCGCCTCGACGACCGACTGGCCAAATGCCACCGCGCGGCTGTCGCAAATGGTGACCGGAAAGCCCTCGTCGATGATGACTTCGGCGGTGCAGCCATGTGCCTCGGCAATTGCGGGGACGAGGCGTTTTAGCTCGCGCGCCACCATCGCTCGGCGTTCGGGAGAGAGCGTGCGGATCGTGCCCAGCATCTCGGCGGTTTCGGGAATGATATTGTTCGTCGTCCCCGCCGCGATCTTCGCGATTGTCACGACCGCAGGATCGAACACCGAAATGCGGCGCGTCACCATCGTCTGGATCGCGGTGACGATGGCGCAGGCAACCGGGATCGGATCGACCGCATCGTGCGGCATCGACGCATGACCCCCCGCGCCCTTGACGGTGATCGACAGCACGTCCGACGAGGCGAGCAACGGCCCCGCGCGCGATGCGAAAATCCCGTGCGGTGCGTTGGGCATGATGTGCAGCGCAAAAGCCGCGTCGGGCAGCGGGTCGATGATCCCGTCATCCAGCATGAAGCGCGCGCCATGATGCCCCTCCTCGCCCGGTTGGAACATGAACATCACGGTGCCGGGCAAGCGATCGCGCGCCGCGCACAGCAGCTTCGCCGCGCCGACGAGCATCGCGACATGCGTGTCGTGCCCGCACGCATGCATCGCGCCAGTGGTTTCGGAGGTGAAGTCGAGCCCGGTATCCTCGACCAGCGGCAGCGCATCCATGTCGCCGCGCAGCAACACGGTGCGCCCGTTCGCCGGCCCGTGCAGGATCGCGACGAGTCCGGTCGTCGACGGCCCCTCGCGAAACTCTAGCGGCAGCCCGTCGAGCGCGGTCTTGATCTTGGCGAGCGTCTTGGGGTTCTGCAAACCGAGTTCGGGCTCGCGGTGAATCGCCCGGCGAAGGTCGACGAGGTCGTCGAGCAGCGTTTCGGCCTCGGCGGGCCAGCTATGTGATGATGTGTCCATGCGGCAAGTGTGCCGCCAAGGTGGGCCCGTGTCGAGTGGCCATGGACGCGGCGTTGCTAACGCTTCCCCCCGAACAACCGCCGCCCCGCCAGATCGAGCATGATCTCTTCGCTGCCGCCGCCGATCGCGTTGACGCGGACCTCGCGGTAGATTCGCTCGACCTTGCTGCCGGTGATGTAGGACGCGCCGCCCAGCACCTGCGCCGCCTCGCGCGCGACGGCCTCCAGCATCCGCGTCGCCTGCACCTTGAGCATCGCGAAGTCGGCGGGGCGGTCCTTGCCGTTTTTGACCTGCCAGGCGCACAGATCGACCCACGCTTGCGTCGCTTCGATCTGGCGTTCCATGTCGGCGAGCTTGATGCGGATCGACTGGTGGCCGACGAGCGGACGCCCAAAGGTTTCGCGGTTCTGCGCCCATTCGGCCGCCTCGGCCATCGCGACGCGCGCATAGGCACAGCAGCCCATCGCCATACCGAGCCGCTCGCTGTTGAAATTGCGCATGATGCCGATGAAGCCGCCATTCTCCGGCCCGATCAGGTTGCTCGCGGGTACGCGGACGTCGCTGAAATGGATCGCGGCGGTGTCGCTGCACCGCCAGCCCATCTTGTCGAGCCGAGTGCGCTCGACCCCGGGGCTGGACATATCGATCAGCAGTAGCGAGATGCCCGCGGCGCCCGGGCCGCCGGTGCGCACCGCGCAGGTCAGCCAGTCGGCGCGCATCCCGCTGGTGATGAACATCTTGCCGCCGTTGACCACGTAGGAGTCGCCGTCCCTGACCGCCGTCGTCTTGAGGTTCGCGACATCGCTGCCGCCCCCCGCTTCGGTGATGCCGAGCGCGATGATCTTGTCGCCGCTGAGCACCGGCGGCGCGACGCGTTGTTTCAGCTCCTCGGATCCCAGCGCCAGTATTGGCGGCAACCCAATGCCATGCGTCATCAGCGAAGCGCCGAGTCCGCCGGCGCCGACCGCGGCGAGTTCCTCGGTCAGCACCAGCCCGTGGAAATTATCGAAACCGTCACTGTGTCCGCCATATTGTTCGGGATAGCGCAGCCCAAGGATGCCCGCTTCGGCGGCCTTTTTGTGCAGCTCGCGCGGCAGTTCGCCCTCGGCTTCCCAGCGGTCGATATGCGGCGCGATCTCGCGCTCGACAAAGCGGCGGACGCTCTGCGCCAGCGCCTCATGGGTTTCGTCATAATAGGGCGAACGCGCGCGCCAGTCGTCGAAAGCTGTCATGGGGGGATGCTGCGCGCGGTTGACGTAAACGTCAAGCTCGGTCCTTCGCAGCAAAGCTGCAAGAAGAATGTCTGACACAAAACACGAAGATGGCGGCTCCCTCGCGCGAGCGAACCGCCATCTTTGTGTCTTTGTGTGAGATTAATTTGGCGCGACCCGTTGGCCGCGCAGCTGCGTTGCGGGGTTGCGCCTTCCGTCCAAGAACTTAAGGTCGCGCTCCATGAACAAACCCTCCCTGCTCGCCGGCCTTGCCGCTCTCGCCCTCATCGCCACCCCCGCCGCAGCGCAGAAATCGCCCGAGGCGGTCGCCGAAGCCGCGCTGCAGCGCGCGCCGGTGTTCGACGGGCATAATGACGTGCCGTGGGAACTGCGCGGGCAGGTCGGCAATGTGATCAACAACTTCGACTTTCGCGACACCACCAAGCCCAAGCCCGACGGAACGGTGATGCACACCGACATCCAGCGGCTGCGCAAGGGGCGCGTCGGGGCGCAGTTCTGGTCGGTCTATGTGCCGTCGAACACCAACGAGCAGCTTGCGGTGCAGCAGACGATCGAACAGATCGACGTCGCGAAACGGCTGATCGCGCGTTATCCCGCCGACCTGTCGCTCGCCTATAATTCGGCCGAGCTTGAACGGCAGATGAAGGCGGGCAAGATCGCCGGGATGCTGGGAATCGAGGGCGGCCAGTCGATCGGCTCGTCGCTCGCCGTGCTGCGCGAAATGTTCGGCATGGGGGTGCGCTACATGACACTGACCCACAGCAAGAACGTCCCTTGGGCCGACAGCGCGACCGATGCGCCGAAGCACGACGGGCTCACCGATTTCGGGCGTCAGGTCGTGCAGGAAATGAACCGCCTCGGCATGATCGTCGATTTGAGCCACGTCAGCGAAGCGACGATGAAGGACGCGCTGGAGGCGACCAAGGCGCCAGTGATGTTCAGCCATTCGGGGGTGCGCGCGGTCAACGACCATCCGCGCAACGTCCCCGACAGCGTGCTGCCCGCGGTCAAGGCCAATGGCGGGATCATCATGGTGGTGTTCTACGCCGCCTTCGTCGATCCCAATCTGCGCCAACATGGCCTGAAGCGGACCGCCGAACGCGCGCGGCTCGACGCGCTCTATCTGGGCAACCCCGATGGCGCCGCCGCAGCGCTCAAGGCATGGGACGCCGCCAACCCGCCGCCGTCGACGCCGATCGGGCTCGCCGCCGACCATTTTGACCACATCAAGACGACGATCGGCGTTGACCATATCGGGATCGGCGGCGATTATGACGGGATGGATGCGACCCCGGTCGGGCTGGAGGATGTCACCGGCTATCCGGCGCTGTTCGCCGAGCTGGCGCGGCGCGGCTATACGCAGGCCGAGCTCGAAAAGATTGCGAGCGGCAACATGCTGCGCGTGCTGAAGGCGAACGAAGCCTATGCGGCCAGCCAGAAGGGGCAGCCGCCGGTCGAGACGCCGGTGGTGAAATAAGTCCTGTGCTCCTGCGAAGGCAGGAGCCCATCACCTGACGGTTCGATTTTGCGCCATTCGGAAGATGGATCCCCGCCTTCACGGGGATGCGGGCTGCTATTCTGGGTTTTTGGCTCGAAACGGCCACTCGACCGCCCCGCTCGCCCACAGCGCCCACCAGATGATCACCGGCTGCAACGCCAGCCGCGGCCCATGGTACCACCAGCTCAATGTCTCGCCGCCGATCGCGATATTGGCCAGCGCGTGGTGGATATTCGCGGGCCATACGCACAGCGCATAAAGCGCCAGCCCCCACCCTGCGACCTTGCGCATCCGCGGAATCATCAGCCCGACCGCACCCAAAATCTCGGCGACGCCGGTGGCCGCGACGACCAGCTCGGGCTGCGGCACCCACGGCGGGGTGATCGCCAGAAACGGTTCGGGGCGCACCAGGTGCAGATAGCCCGCATAGCCATAAGCGAGCACGAGCAGCCAGCGCAGCGCCGTGCGGACGCGGCCTTTCAACGCGCTTTGCCGTCTGCGGGCGTCACCGCCCGATCGCCTCCAGCATCGCCTCGACGCTGGTGAATTTCTCGCGCGGATTGCCGTCGAGCGCCGCGGCAACCTCGGCCGCCTCGATCCGCCGCCAGTCGGCGAAGGTCACCGGCGCCACCCCGCGGCTCGCCAGCAACGCATCAAGACCCGGCCGCCCCGCCTTGCCCGCGCCGCGCCCGACATCCTCCAGCACCAGTTCGGCGATCCGCGCGCCGTCGGGTTTGTTGGTGCCGATCGTCCCCGACGGCCCGCGCCGCGCCCAGCCGACGCAATAGAGGCCGGGCAGGATGCGTCCCTCGTCGCTCGCAAAGCGGCCACGGCCATGTTCATAGGGCACACCGGGAATCGGCGGCGTCTGGTAACCGATGCAGCTGATGACCAGCCCCGCATCGATCGCGTAGGTTTCGCCGGTGCCGTGACTGCGCAGGTCCGCGTCCAGCGTGGTGCGCTCGACGATCACGCGCTGCGCTTTGCCCTCCCCCTCGATCGCCACCGGCATCGCGAAAAAGTCGAAATCGATCGTCACCGGCTTGGCGACCGGATTGGCGGCAAAGCTGCGCAAATGCGTCACCGACTTGCGCATCCCGGGTTCGAGCAGCGCATCGTCGCCCTCGGGTGGCAGGTCGGCGGGGTCGACGCGCGGGCTGGCGCGTTCCAGATGCCCCAGTTCGCCCAGCTCCTTCGGCGTCATCGCGATCTGGTGCGGGCCGCGGCGGCCCAAGATATGGATGTGGCGCACTGCGCTTTCCGCCAGCTGCGCCCGCGCATGCGCGACGATGTCGCTGCCCGCGAACTCAGACGGGGTCTTCGCCAGGATGCGCGCGACGTCGAGTGCGACATTGCCGTTGCCGATCACCGCAACCCCCGCCGTATCGAGCGGCGGGTTCAGCCCGGCGAAATCGGGATGGCCGTTGTACCAGCCGACAAAGGCGGCGCTACCGATGACGCCGGGCAGGTCGGCGCCGGGAATATCGAGCGGCCGGTCGTTCGGCGCCCCGGTCGCCAGCACAACCGCGTCGTACAGCGCGGTCAGCTCGTCGATCGTCACGTCGCTGCCGACCGCGACATGGCCGACGAAGCGGACATTGTCGGTCAGCGCGACGCCCTCGTACCGCCGCGACACCGCCTTGATCGACTGGTGATCGGGCGCCACCCCGGTACGGATCAGGCCATAGGGGACGGGCAGCCGGTCGATGACGTCGATCGCGATGTCGCCCGCCTTTTGCAGAGATTCGGCGGTGTAATAGCCCGCGGGACCCGATCCCACGATCGCGACATGACGCATCAGTCCACTCCTCCCGGCGTCCGCGGCACGGCGCCGATTGTCATGGCGCGATGCTAGCGGCGAAATGCGGCAGGGCAAGCGGACTCGTTCGCCCCGTCCCGCCGGTCTTGACACGAACGCCACGCAATCATATTGCGCCCGCCTCATTGCCCCGTCGTCTAATGGTAAGACTACGGATTCTGATTCCGTCTATTGAGGTTCGAATCCTCACGGGGCATCCACTCTCCTCGATCGCTACCAGTCCAGCACGCTTGGCGCGTGCGGCGCGGCCTGTCGCATCTTTGGCGCGGCCTGGCAGGAAAGCCTTGTCAACTATAAAACTTGAATTACTTTGGCGCGTTCCGGGACGTACTCCGAGTCGACCGCTTCATCGCCGCATTTCGACCGAAAGGACCGCCATGGCCACGCAGCCCCACTCGCCCGACCTGTTCGATGCCGCCCGCTCGCTGGGGGTTTCGTTTTCGCCCGCGACGCCGACGATCGGCGCCGAAATCAGCGGGCTGGATCTGGACCGCCCGTTGACGTCCGCCGAATGGGATTTCCTCCGCGCCGCGTGGCTCGCATATAAGGTGGTCTTTTTCCGCGATCAGGACATCAGCCACGAAAGCCACGTCCGGCTGGGCGAATATTTCGGCGAGCTCGAAGGCCATCCGGTGATTCCGCACGTCGACGGATATCCCGAAATCCTGCGAATCGAGGGGGTCGAGGGTGTGCAACTGACCGCCGAAACGCTGGCGCCTTTTCAGGCCTATAACAAATGGCACACCGACGTGACCTTTCGCCAGCGGCCCTCGATCGCGTCGATCCTGCGCGCCCGCGTCCTGCCGCCGCTCGGCGGCGATACGATGTGGGCCGACACCGCGGCCGCCTATGCCGGCCTGCCGCAGGCGGTGAAGGACCGGATCGAGGGGCTGGAGGCCGAACATGATATCGTGCGCAGCTTCGGCGGCCGCGTGTCCGATGAAAAGCGCGCCCAGCTCGCCCGCGATTTTCCGCCGGTGCGCCACCCCGTCGTCCGCACCCATCCCGAAACGGGCGAGAAGATTCTCTACGTCAATTACACCTTCACCAGCCGGATCGTCGGGCTGCCGGAGGAGGAGAGCGACAGCCTGCTTCGCCTGCTGTTCGATCGTATCAAGGTGCCCGAATATCAGGTGCGCTTTCGCTGGAGCGCCAATGCGATCGGCATCTGGGACAACCGGTCGACCCAGCATTATGCGGTCGGCGACTATTGGCCCGCGCACCGGGTTCTCGAACGCGTAACCGTTTCCGGCGATGTGGTAACGCGGTGAATCTGATCACCGCCGAGCTCCTGTCGCCGCGCCCCCGCTTTCGCACCGCAACCCGCGTCGCGATCGTCGGGGCGGGCTTTTCGGGGACCATGCTCGCCCTCAACCTGCTCGAACAGGCGGATGTCGAGGTGTTGCTGATCGAACGCGACCGGCACCGGATGGGCGCCGGGGTCGCGTACAGCAGCTCGGAAAATGCCCATCTGCTCAACGTGCGTGCCGGCAATATGAGCGCCTTTCCCGACCGGCCCGGTCATTTCTGCGACTGGCTGGCGGCGCGCGGGCTGGGATGCGACGCGGCGTTCGTGACGCGCGCGACCTATGGCCGCTATCTGCGCGAGACGCTGAGCGCCGCGCTCGACAAATATGGGCGGCGGCTCAAGCTGGTCGATGACGAGGTGCTCGATATCGAGGAACGCGGCGGACAGGTCACCCTCGGCCTGGTTGCGGGCGGACTGATCGAGGCCGACCGCGCGGTGCTGGCGATCGGCAATCTGCCGCCGCACGACCCGCCGGCGATCGTCGGCCTGTCGCTGCCGGCATGGAATTACATCGCCGATCCCTGGGCGGGCGATTTGGCCGAAGGACTGGCGCCCGATGCGGCGGTGATGGTCGTCGGCACCGGGCTGACCGCGGTCGATGTGATCCTTCGGCTGGCCGGGCAGGAGCATAAGGGTCCGATCGTCGCGCTGTCGCGCCGCGGCCTGCGGCCGCATCGCCATGTCGACGGCCTGCCGCGCCCCCAGCCCGTGCTTGCCAAGCCCGCACCCGAACTGTCCGAACTGGTCGGCTGGGCGCGCGGCGAGGCGCGGCGGCGCGACTGGCGCCTCGTCGTCGATTCGGTCCGCCCGATCACCCAGATGATGTGGGCGTCGGCCGATGCCGCCAAGCGCGCCCGCTTCCTGCGCCACCTGCGTCCCTTTTGGGACGTTCACCGCCACCGGCTGGCACCCGAAGTCGCTGACCGGATCGACGCGCTCGTCGCGTCGGGCCAATTGCGCTTTCGGGCCGGCAAGATCGTCGGCGTGACGGTCGCGGACGACGGGCTGGCGATATCGTGGCGTCCCCGCGGCGAAGCGGCGCCGTTGGTCACCCGTGCCGCCCGCATGATCAACTGCACCGGGCCGCAGGGCGACCTGCTGCGTTCGTCCGACCCGCTGGTGAAGCGCATGCTCGCCGCGCGGCGCATCCGGCCTGATGCCCTCCGGCTTGGCCTCGACATCGACCGCGACGGCCATGTCATCGACGCCGCGGGCCGCGCCTCCGAACATATTCTCGCGATCGGCCCGATGACGCGCGGCGACCTGTGGGAAGTCGTCGCCGTGCCCGATATCCGCATCCAGGTGGCCGCACTCGCCCGGCGGCTGGTCAATGCCCACTGGATGGGCGGCGAAGGGCTTTAGCACTTCCGATCCTGTGCCGCGTCATTGCTTCACTTGGCGCGCATAGAGCGTCTCGGACAAATTTCTCCCTGTCCTGCATCCATTGGCCGCCGCCGCGCCGTCTACCTCATGATCGGTCGTTGCGCCGGTCCAGGCGGCGGCTTCGCGCGGCGGTTGATGATGTGCTCCCCGGTGCAGTTCGGCCCCGTCTTGCGGGAAACCGTCGCCTGTGGTTTCACCATGCCGGAGCGGCATGACGGAGTGATATGTCGATGAGCTTTTTGATTGCCGCCGCGGCCGCCGCCGCCACTGTGCCCGCGCCCGCGGCGACCCCGCCCGCCCCGACGACGGTGTCGGTTCCGGTAGCCGAATCGATCAGCGCCGAAGAGATCGCGGCCTATATCAGCCCGCGCGAAATCGCCTCCTACGTGCCCGCACCGCCGCCGACGACCGAACTGGTCGCGGTGAGCGACCAGTTTTTCAGCCTGCTTGAGGATGTGACGGTCGTCGCGCTCATGGCCGTCGCCTTCTTCCTCGTCGCACGGTTGCTCCACGCGTGGATGCTCCATCGTTCGATCCGCCGCGCGCTCGAAGCCAAATCGGACGCGGTCGGCCCGCTGATCGACAAGCTCAACAAGCCTTATGAGCATTTGAGCTGGCAGGGCGGCAAGGAAACGGTCAGCGGCGGCGACGACCGCAACGCGCTGGTACTGCTGGCGATCGGCCTCGCGATGGCCGGTTTCGGGCTGATCCAAGGGCATGAACAGCTGATCCGCACGTCGGTCGGCGCCGCGCTGTTTCCGATCTTTGTCGGCATTGCCCTGCTTGTCCGCCGCCGCCTCGCGCGCGCCGCGGCTGCCGAGGAGCGCGCCGCTGCGTGATGACGGGAGCGCCGAAGAAGATTGGGCTCTCAACCAGCGGGTTGCCGGGGGCGATCGCGCCGCTTTCCAGCTCCTCGTGCTGCGGCATGAGGGGCGGTTGCGCGCCTTCCTTGCGCGCGCCGCGGGCTGCGACGCCGACGATCTGGCGCAGGAAGCCTTCGTCCGCGCGTGGCAGCGTGCGGGCGAATATCGGGGGCAGGGGAGTTATGCGGCATGGATCCTGGGAATCGGCTGGCGGCTGTTTCTCGACCAGCGGCGTACCGGAAAGCGGCGGGAGGGGCTTGCGAGCGCCGATGACGACGCGCCGACGTCGACCGACCCGCGCGGCGCCAGCGACGCGGCGATCGACGCCGACCGCCTGCTCGCCGCATTGTCGCCGCAGGAGCGCGCCGCGCTTACCTTGTGCTTCGGCCACGGCTGGTCGCATGGCGAGGCGGCCGAGATCATGGGGGTGCCGCTTGGCACGCTCAAATCCTTGGTCTTGCGCGGGCGCGCCAAGGCGCAGAAGATGATCGGCGAAGGAGCGGACGGATGACGGCGCCGAACGACGCAGCGATGGATGCGATGCTGGCCAAGATGCTGGCGCCGCCGACGCGCACCGGCGACCGCGCCTTCACGCTCCAGGTCGAGCGCGCGATCGACGCACAGGCCGCCTACGCCCGCGCCCGCGCGCGCTTCTGGCGCAGCTTCGCGTTCGAGGCGCTGGCAATCGCGGCGCTGCTCGCGGCGCTGTGGCTGCTGTCATCGGCACCGATCTTCGCGCCGCTGGCCAGCTCGACCCACTGGGGCCTCGCCTCGCCGCTGCTGCTGATCCTGCTGCTGTGGTTCGGCACCCAGCGCTGGCGGAGCGCTTAGGCGCTGCGCCAGCGCTGACCGATCAGGCGTCGTCCTCGCTGTCGTCGGTATCGGGCGCCGCGGCGGTCGCCGGACGCGGCTTGCGACCGCGCGGCGCTGCCGCAATCGTCGCCGGGGCGTGCGCCTCCGTCGCCGCCGCACCCTGGACCAGTGCGTCGAGCGAGCCGCCGTCAAAGCCCAGTTCCTTCATCAGGCTGTCGATCACCGGCGCCTGTGCGCGATAGGCGAGCGCGGCCGACACGGCATTGCTCGCGAGGTTGCCATTGTCGGCACTGCCGCCGCTGCCACCGCCGTTTCCGCCACCGGTCTGGTTGATCCCGTCGACTTGGATGATCTTGATCGAATCGATCGCTTCCATCGGCTTTGCTGCCTCACGCACGACCTCGGGCAGCACTTTCAATAGCGCCATCTTGGTTTGCAGCGAAATCTGGTCCGACGACAGCAGATTCGCCGCCTCGTTGATCGCGCGCTGGCCCGCCGCCTCGACCTCGAAACGGATACGCGCGGCTTCGGCACGCAGTTTTTCGGCTTCGGCTTGGCCTTCGGCCTCGAGTCGGAGAGCCGTAGCGCGGTTTGCCGCGGCTTCCTTTTCGGCCTCGGCCTCGACCTTGACCGAAATTGCGGCGCGTTCGGCCTCCTTTGCCGCCTCGATCAGTTCGATACGCTTCGATCGTTCGGCGACTTCGGTTTCGCGCGCGGTGGCGACCTGTTCCTCGGCCGCAACGGCGATCGCGCGCGCGGCATCGGCCTCGCCCCGCGCCTGGCTTTCCTCGCGGCTCTTGTTCTGGATCAGGATCTGCTGCTCCTGGCGCGCCAGCTCGATCGCCTGCTCCTGTGCGATCCGCGCCTCTTCGATGGCACGGTCGGCCTCGATCTGCTTGGCATCGACCAGCTGCTTCGCCTGAATCCGGGCGTTTTCGGCTTCCTGATTGCGCTGCGCCTGTTCGCGCGCGACCTCGGCGGCCTGCTCGGCGCGCCGGATCTCGATCTCGCGCTGCTGGCCGAGCTTGGCGAACTCATTGTCGCGCGCGATTTCAAAGCTGCGCTTGTCAGCTTCCAGATTCTTGGTTTCGATCTGGACGCGCGTATCCTGTTCGATGTCGTTGCGCGCCTTCTTGCGCAGCTCGATCTGTTCTGTCAGCTTGGTCAAACCTTCGGCGTCAAACGCGTTGTTGGCGTTGAAATGCTCGATGGATGTCTGATCGAGACCGGTCAGCGAAACCGATTCAAGCTCAAGCCCGTTCATCGATAAATCGTTCGAGCTGACCTGCTGCACCTTCTGCACGAAATCAGCGCGCTGTTCGTGCAGCTGGTTCATCGTCATCCCCGCCGCGACCGAGCGCAGCGCGTCGACGAATTTGCCTTCAACCAGGTCTTTCAACGCTTCGGGGTTCATCGTCCGCAAGCCTAGCGTCTGCGCCGCCATGCCGATCGCGCCCGCATCGGGCCGAACACGGACATAAAATTCGGCCTTCACATCGATGCGCAACCGGTCGAGCGTGATCAGCGCGTCGACATTCTTGCGTTCGACCGCCAACCGCACGGTGTTCATGTTGACCGGCATCGTTTCGTGGAGCACGGGCAGAACCAGTGCTCCGCCGTTCATGATTACCCGTTCACCGCGAAATCCCGTACGGACAAAGGCAATTTCCTTTGTCGCGCGATGATAAAGCCGCGTGACGATCAGTCCCAGAATAAGCAGCGCGGCCAGTCCGATGCCCGCGTAAATCGCAATTTCGATCATGAACCCACCCGTTGCTGTCGATTCGGCTCCCGTCATTGGAAGCTCTCATGTCGATATTAGGGTCAGTCGAGCTTGGGTAAATAGAAATCGCCGCGGGTGAAGGCTTTGAATATGTCGCCCTCGCGTTTTACCAGCAGCACGCTCTCGCCGGTCTGGAAAATCTGGTCGGCGCTGTCGGGTTCGACCATGATCTGATGCGGTTGCCCATGCTCGTCGGTCACGCGCGCCCGCGCCGGATGGCCCACGCGCGCGGTACCGATGCTGATCTCGGCAAAGCGCCCGATCAGCTCGTCGCGTTCGATGGCGGTGGTTTCGATCCCCGGCAAAACGCGCGCGACGACGCGCGCCGCAACTCCGGTCACCGGCAGCGCCGCGACGGCGGTCAGCGGCACCATCAGCAAATTGGTGCCCGGACCGCCGGTCAGCGCGGTGATCAACTGTTGCAACCCCAACCCGAGCGCACCGAACAGCGCCAGGAAAATCACCAGCCACATCAGGAACGGCACGCGGCCGATCCCGGCCCAGGCCAGCAGCGTGTCGGCGACGCCCGCGTCGCCATCGGCATCGACATCGCCGTCCGCGTCGATGTCACCCGCCAGCCCGATTGCCTGCACCGCGCCGATCATCAGCATCAGCAGCAGGGCCGCGCTGAAGACGGCATTTTCAGGGGCGAGCAACTGATCGAACATCGACATCTGTGTGGCCGCCGGAGCGCGGCTTGGCAAGGACGCTATCCGTTCGGTGCGCTCTCGTCGATGCCCTGATATTTCAATTGCAGATAGCGTTCGCGCGTTGCCAGCTTGTCGAGTTCGCCCGCCGCCAGGCTGCGCGCGGCGCTGCCGATCTCGGCTTCCAGCATCTTGAGCCCGCCGACCAAAGTCTCGTCGGGGGTGCGTCCGGCATGCGCTTCGCCGCGCAGCCCGGCGGGGATGCGCTGATAGCCTGCGACCAGCTCGGGCAAATCCTCGCCGACCAGCTTGCGGATGTTCGCCGCTGCGGGTTCGCCCGGGTCGAGCGTCTGGAGCTGCGGCGCGAGCAGGTCGAGCTGCACCCCGATGCCGTCGACCAGTTGGCGCGCCGGGGCGGGCAACATCGGCCGCTGCGCCTCGAGCCAGATTTCGGTACGCCCGGCGAGCTGCTTGAGGTCGGTCTTCGGCAAATCGGCCTGGCGGGGCTCGGGAAAGGGCGTCCGCCCGAACAGCACCGCGACCCCGACCAGCAGCACGAACAACGCCAGCAGCCCGGTGAACCCCAGCGGCTGGATCAGCGCCCCGAACAAGGCGGCCCCCAGCAGCACGACCCCGCCCGCGATCAGCACCCGGCCCAGTTTCTTGAACAGATGCTGGCGGCGCAGCGCGACGCTCTTGGTGCCGATCGGGCGGCGGCGTTCGCGCGACCGTTCGATCGCACCTTCCGCCGACAGCCGGATCTTGTCGACCTCGCTCATGCTCATCGGTCCGCCGTCAACCTTCGATTGCCGCGAGCGGGCTTTCGGCGCCGCCGACGCTCGCCTGTGCCTGGCTCGCGCCCTCGGCGCGCGCGATATAACCCTTCGACTTCGCGACCTCGCCCTCCAGCGTGTTGACGGTGGTCTTCATGCTGTCGAGCGCCTTCAGCTTGAACGTGTCGATCGCGTCCATCGTGTCGTAGATATTCTGGAACGCGCGCTGCAGCGTTTCCATCGGGATCGTGCTCGACGCCGCTTGCTCGTGGATGCGCGCGGTATTGTCCTTCAGCATCTTCGACGTGCCGTCGATGATGTTGGCGGTGGTGGTGTTGAGCGCGGTGATCTGTTCGAGCACCAGCTTCTGGTTGGTCATTGCCTGCGCGACGGTGATTGCGGTTTTCAAGGCGCCGACGGTGGTGGTGCTGGCGCGCTCGACGCCTTTCACCAGCTCGATATTATTCTTCTTGACCAAGTCGAGCGCGAGATAGCCCTGCACCGTCACCGCCATTTGCGTCAGCAGATCCTGCGTCCGCTGGCGGGCGTAGAACAGCGCATTTTCGCGCAGTACCTTCGCCTTCGCGGGATCGACCCCGTCGAGTTCGGCGGCCTTTTCCTCAAGCTTGCGGTCGAGCGTCTGGGCGATGTGGACCATCTGCTCGAGCTTGCCCATCGCTTCCCACAATTTCCGCCGTTCGACGTCGATGGCGGCATTGTCCATCAGCAGCTCGTCCTTGCCGTTCGCGAGTGCGGTGAGCACGCTCGAGATATGCGACTGGGCGCTGCGATATTTGGCGAAATAATTGGTGACGCTGCTGCCGAAAATCTTGTCGAGGAAGCCGCGCTTCGAAATCAGCTTGCCGTTCGCCGACGGGTCGAGCCGTTCGACGGTGTTTCGGAGCTCGATCAGATTCTGGCCGATGTCGGTGTCGCGGTCCATCGCCTTGATCGGGCGGTCGAGGAAGCGGTTCGACTGGTTCGCCGCCTCCAGCATTTCCTTGCGGCCCATGTTGGTGATCTGGTCGACCTTCTGGCCAAAGGCGGGCGAGTTGACGTCCTGCGCGACGAGGTCGTCGATAAAGCCGTCGACGCGTTCCTCCAGTTTCGATTTCTGTTCGCCCGACAGCGGCACCAGCCCCGCCGCCTTTTCGGGCGCGACCGCGGGCACCGGGTCGGGCGGGGTCAGCTTCAGCTCGTCGGTTGCGGTTGCCGTCGCGGTCTGCTCGCTCATTCGTCTTCCTTCCAGCCCCTTGCTGCCTCGCCTATATGGCATGCAGCACTGTGTTATTCAAGCATTACACTTGATCGGCGCGGTTCAATGCCGGCGCAATCCACGCCGACAGGATCAGCTGCGCCATGTGATAGACCAGGATCGGGACCAGCACCATGCCGGCGATTGCGGGCGGAAACAGCGTCGCCGCCAGCGGCGCGCCGACCGCGATGCTCTTCTGCGCCCCCGCGAACAGCAAGGTGATGCGGTCGCGCCGCGCGAGCCGCAGCAGCGCGCCGAACGCCCACGCCCCGCCGAACGACAGCAGCAACAGCACCGCCACCGCGCCGCCGACAATGCCGATCTCGCGCCCGTCGAGCTGGTCCCAGATGCCCGCAACGACCGCGGCGGAAAAAGCGACATAGACCGCCACCGCGATCGCGGTGCGATCCATGACGGTGGTCAGCCCCTTGCGCGACAGCACCCACGGCCGCAGCCAGCGCTGCGCCAGCTGTCCGGCGATGAAGGGCAAGAGCAGGATGGCGATGATACGCAGCGCCGCCGCACCGCTGATCGCGCCCGCGCTCCCCGCGAGCGCCGCGAACAACAGCGGCGAGGCGATGACGCCTGTCAGGTTGAGCAGCGCCGCGGCGACGACGCTCGCCGCGACATTGCCCCCTGCCATCGAACTCGCCGCGGTCGCCGACTGGACGGTCGATGGCAGGATACCAAGGAACAGGAAACCCAGCGCCAATGTGGCAGGCAGAAATGGCGCCGTCGCCAGCTGCGCTCCCAACCCGAACAGCGCCATGATCCCGAAACAGAATGCCAGCGCGCCGCCCTGCAATTTCCAGTTGCGGATACCGTGCAGCACTTCGTCGCGCGGGAGGCGCACGCCGTTGAGAAAGAACAGCAGCACGATCGCCGCGGTCGACACCCCCTGCGCTACCGGCACCGCCGCGCCGCGCACCGGCACCAGGCTGGCGAGCAGGATCGTCGCGAGCAGGATAGGCACGAAACGGTCGGGAAATATGCGGGCGAGCATGGGAAGGGCGATGGCGGCGGAAGGGGAGATTGGCAAGTATGTGATCCTCCCCATCGACTTGCGATGGGAAGGATTGGTTATGCCGCAAACTGGGCTACAGCGATCCGATGCCCAACCTTCTCATCCTCGCCGCGCTCCCCGAAGAAGCCGACGCCTTGTTCCCAAACTCCGGCACTTCCGACCCCGCCCCGATCCCCCTCCGCCGCCTCGTCGCCCACGGCCATAGCCTCACCATCGCCACCTGCGGGCTCGGCAAGGTGAACGCCGCGCTCGCCACCGGCTTGCTCGGCCCCGCCGCCAACTTCTTCGTGATGACCGGCACCTGCGGCGCGCTCGGCGCGGCATCGGGCGCGTACTGGATCGCCGAGGCGCTCCAGCATGACTATGGCGCAGCGCATCCCGGCACCTTCCGCCGTTACCGCGCGGGCGACTGGCCGATGGGCGAGGCCGGGGCGGCGCATTTCACCGCGATGACCGACCCCGGGCTCGGCCTGCCGCACGCGCGGATCGCCAGCGGTGACAGCTTCATCGCCTGCCCCGATGCCGCCGCCGACCTCCAGTCGCTCGGCGCGACGCTGGTCGATATGGAGGTCGGCGCGGTGGCGCAGGCGGCGGTGCGGCTGGGCAAGCCCTGGGCCGCGATCAAAGCGGTGACCGACGATGCCAATGACACCAGCGGCGGTGATTTCCAGGCCAATCTGGTCCGCGCCGCGAGGGCGGCGGCGCAGCAGGTCGAACGCCTGCTGGCGATGCTGTAAAATCGCGCTTCGAGAACCGGCCCCGGCGCGTTAGACGAATGGCATGCGAGTCGAGGGCGATTATCGGGACAAGGGCTATGCGACGATCCGCGGTCTGGTGCCGCCGGAAGTGGCCGCCAATCTGTTCAAACAGCTGCAGGTCGACCTGACCGCGGCGGGCAAATCCTTTGAAACTTTTGCCAAGACGCATCCGCTGTCACGACAGCAGACTATCGACATTTCGGGGCATTTCTACCGCCCGCTCACGACCTTCCTCTGGGGGCTGACCCCGATCATCGGCGAACTGACGGGCGCCGACCTGCTGCCCAGCTATAATTATTTCCGTATCTATCGCCAGGGCGACATCTGCCGCGTCCATTCGGACCGCCCGTCGTGCGAGCATAGCGTGTCGCTGACCCTGGCATACAGCGACGGCGTGCCGTGGCCGCTGCAGGTCGGATCGGTGCCCGTTACGGGCGAAGGGCCGTGCGTCGACGATTTCGGCGACGAACCTTTTGCATCGGTCGACATGACGCCCGGCGATGCGGTTCTGTACCGCGGCATCGACCTCAGGCACGGCCGGACCACCCCCAACCCCAATCAATGGTCGGCGCACCTGTTCCTGTTCTGGGTCGAGCGCGGCGGCGCTTTCGAACAGCACGCTTTCGACGTTCAGCGTCTGCGTTCCGAAATGGAGCGCGTCGGCGCAGGCTGAAGCGGGTTTGGCAGCGGCCGATACTCAATAGCCGAGCGTCGCCTCCAGAAACCAGATGCGCTGCTGCGTTTCGTCGGCCCAGCCGTCAACCAGTCCGCTGGTGGCAATGTCCCCGTCGGCCTCGGCCGCGGCCTTCACCTCTTTCAGCTGGCCCAGCAGCGTCTTGTTGTCCTCGGCCAGCGCGCGGATCATCGTTTCGGCGTCGACCCCCGCGGCGTCATCGTCGCGGATCGAGCTGCGGCGACCGATGTCGCCGATTGACTGGAGCGTCCGCGCGCCATTCTTGCGCACCCGTTCGGCAATCAGGTCGGTCGTCGCGAAAATCTGCGCCGCCTGTTCGTCGAACAGCAGGTGCAGTTCGCGAAAACGCGGCCCCTGGACGTGCCAATGATAGTTTTTGGTTTTGAGATAGAGCGCGAAGCTGTCGGCGAGCAGCGCGTTGAGCGCGTCGGCGACGGCCGGCTGGTTGGGCTGGGACATGGGAAACATCCTTTCTGCTGTCGCACACATATAGCGCCGATCGCAGATCATTGCCCATAAAAGCGTTCGCTCGCTATCATCGACAAAAGCGATGGCACGACGCACGCCAGGCTGCTCAGCCGATCAATCCGAACGCTGCGAGCGCGGTGCGCGCGCCCCAGAGCAGCAGGATCGCCGCCGCCGCCCAGCGCATGACGCGCACCGCGCGCTGCCCGGCCAGCGCCGGGCCAAAGGCCAGGAACGGCAGCATCGCCAGCGTCCAGCCAACGACCCCGCCGGCCGCCGCCCATTGCCCGGCACCGCTGGTCGCGGCGAGCGCGCCGATCAGGAAATGGCTGCGGTCGCCAAACTGGGCGACGAGCACCCTGCCGGCGAGCGCCGCAGGACTTGCCGTCAGCGCGGCGTCGGCCGCCACCGCGGCGCGCCCGCGCCAGAGCAGCGCGACCGCCGCCGACAGCATGGCGAACGCCACGAGCAGCGCCGCCACCCCCTGTCCGATCATCCGGTTGGCCACCGCCCCGGCGACCGCGGCGACCGATGCGTTGACGATGAAGGCGGCATAGACAATTGCCACCACACGGCGCCGGTCGGCCCGCGCGCCGACCAGTTGCGACAGGAAAATCCCGCTGCGTCCGTCGGCATTGGCGAGCAGCACCGCGACCAGTGCCAGCATGATTGCGTCCATGGCGACGGGTCTGGATCGTCAGGCGGTGACGGTCAATGGCCGAGGCGCATCGCGACCGACGCCAGCCATGCCTCTTCGGCCGCGGCGGGCAGCGGCCCGCGCGGCAAGCTGGCCGCGTCGCTCATCGCATCGAGATAGGTCAGGATCGCGGCGCGATAGCCGCCGCCCGCGACCGCCGATTCCAGCCGGCTCGCCAGCGTCTCGACCGCGGCAAAGCCATTGTCGCGCGCCAGGCAGCGGATTTCGTCGATCCCCTGGACGATCTGCGCCAGCGCGCAATGCGGCAAGGCTTCGGCGAGCGCGCCGATCTGGCCGGTAATCCGGCACTGGATGTCAAGATATGGGTCGGTCCGGGTCTGCATCACTCACCCCCTGTCCTTTGGGTGACGATGCGCCAATTTGGTTAACAGGCGATTATCGATGCCCCGCCATGTCGGGCTGGCCCTGTTTGCTGCGATACATGTCGCGGTCGGCCGCAGCCAATATGTCCGATTCGGTCATGCCGGTTTGCAGCATCGCAATGCCGAAACAAGCCGACAGCGGGATTTCATGGCCGTCGTATAGCGCCGGACTGGCCGACAGCACCTCGCCCAGCCGGTTGGTCTGCGCGCGCGCACCCTCTTCGCTCGACTGGTCGAGGATCAACCCGAATTCGTCGCCGCCGATGCGCGCCGCAACGTCGGTGGCGCGGATCGATTCGGCGAGCCGCTTGGCGATCTCCATCAGCGCAAAATCGCCCGCCGCGTGGCCAAAGCTGTCGTTGATATATTTCAGCTGGTTGACGTCGACGAACACCACCGCGGCGCGCTCGGCGTGGCGCTCGAACCGCGCGATCCGGTGGTGGATCGCGGTCAGGAAATAACGGCGGTTGAACAGCGGGGTCAGCGTGTCGCGTTCCGACACGCGCTCCAGCTCGGCAACGGCGATCTTCAACACGCGGTTTTCGCGGCGCAGCGCGTCGCGTTCGCGGCGGACATCCCGCAGCTGGTCCTCGATAGAGGCAATGGGTGCGGCGCCGAACTGGTCGACCGCAATCCGTGCCCCCCCTACGCTATCCATCCAACGTCCCCGCAAACAGTCCCTGTGGCGCCGGCGCCCAGCCGGTGCGTCCCATGCGGCAACCCTAGCGGCGACTTGATACCAATCGGTAAACGCCAACAAAAGCGTCGCGCGGCGGCGCGGCGTTGCCCGCACGCGATGCAGTCGCTAGGGGGAAGGCGGCGGCGATTCATGCACGGGGCGCCGGCCAGGGCAGGAGGGATGGAATGGGCGAAACCGCCCCCATAGTCGGCGTCATCATGGGCAGCCAGTCGGACTGGCCGACGATGGCGCACGCGGTCCACATCCTGGAGCAGCTGGGGATCGCGCACGAGGTGCGGATCGTGTCGGCGCATCGCACCCCCGACCGCCTGGTCGACTATGCCAAAAGCGCGGCAGAACGCGGCCTGCAGGCGATCATCGCCGGGGCGGGCGGCGCCGCGCACCTGCCGGGCATGGTCGCGTCGATGACGCGGGTGCCGGTGCTGGGCGTGCCCGTCCACTCGGCCGCCTTGAACGGGGTCGACAGCCTCTATTCGATCGTCCAGATGCCCGGCGGCATTCCGGTCGCGACCTTTGCGATCGGCAAGGCGGGCGCGACGAACGCGGGCCTGTTCGCCGCCGCGCTGCTGGCGAATAACGACCCCGATCTGGCGCAAAAACTCGATGCCTGGCGCGATGAACTGACCAGCAGTGTCGCCCCGACTCCGGTTCGCGAGGGCTGATCCACTTGCTCGCTCCCGGCTCGACGATCGGCATTCTCGGCGGCGGCCAGCTCGGCCGGATGCTCGGCGTCGCGGCGGCGCAGCTCGGTTATCAGGTGCATATCTACGCCCCCGACCGCGAAAGTGTCGCGGCGGCGGTTGCGGCGCATCACACGCGCGCGGCGTGGGACGACGAACCGCGCCTCGCCGCCTTCGCCGCGGGGTGCGCCGCGGTGACGATCGAGTTCGAAAATGTTCCGGTCGACACGGTGCGTTTCCTGTCGGGGCATGTGGCGGTGCGCCCCGGCGCGCAGGCGCTGGAGATCGCGCAGGACCGGCTCACCGAAAAGAATTTCGTGACCGGATTGGGTGGCCGCCCCGCCCCCTTCGCCGCCGTCCCGGACCGCGCCGCGCTGGGCGCCGCGCTGGCCGAAATCGGCGCGCCCGCGATCCTCAAGACGCTCCGCATGGGCTATGACGGCAAGGGGCAGGCGCGCCTGATGGCCTCCGCCGACGCCGACACCGCCTGGGAGGCGATCGACCGCCACGCCGCGATCCTCGAAGGCTTTGTCACCTTCGCCCACGAATTTTCCGTCATCCTGGTGCGCGGCATCGACGGCGAGACGCGCTTCTGGGACAGCAGCGTCAATGTCCATGACGGCGGCATCCTCGCCACCTCCAGCCTGCCGCCGCCGCAACTCGTCGGCGACCAGCAGGACGAAGCGCGCGCGCTGATGGCGCGGATCGCCGACGATCTCGACTATGTCGGAGTGCTGACGGGCGAGTTCTTCGCCACCGACGATGGCCCGATCTTCAACGAGATGGCGCCGCGCGTCCACAACAGCGGCCACTGGACGATCGAGGGCGCGGTGACCAGCCAGTTCGAAAACCATATCCGCGCGATCGCCGGCCTGCCGCTCGGCGACACCGCGACCACCGCGCTGCCCGTCACCATGCGCAACCTGATCGGCGGCGACATTGCGTCCGTGCCGACGCTGCTGACCGACGGCAACGCGCACGTCCATCATTATGGCAAGGCCGAGGTTCGCGATGGACGCAAGCTCGGCCACGCCACCTGGGTGGGAACCAAGCCCGCATGAACCACCCCGAAATCACCCTGATCCTGGCGCGCGCCGCCAATGGCGTGATCGGCGCCGACGGCAAGATGCCCTGGCACCTGCCCGCCGACCTCCGCCGTTTCAAACAGCTGACGATGGGCCGCCCGATGATCATGGGGCGCAAGACGTTCGACAGCCTGCCCGCGGTGCTCGAAGGGCGCCGCCACATCGTGCTCACCCGCGATCCCGACTGGCAGGACGAGGGCGCCGAGCCGGTCGCCAGCGTCGAGGAAGCGCTGAAACGCGCCAATGCGCCGCAGGCGATGGTGATCGGCGGCGCCGAAATCTATCGCCTGTTCCTGGCCCTGGCCGACCGCATCGAACTGACCGAGGTCGGGCTCGAACCCAAAGGCGACGCAGTGATCGATTATCCCGACCCCGCCCGATGGCGCGAAGTCGCGCGCGAGGATCATCCCGCCGACGAGGCGGGACGCCCCGCCTACAGCTTCGTCACGCTGACAAGGATTTAAGCCCATGCGCCGCTGGTTGATTGGTATCCTGCTCATCATCGCCCTCGCCGCGCTCGCCTTTTTCGCCCTCGCGCCCGGCATGATCGAGCGCGGCACCAACCAGATCGACGGCAAGCCGCTCCCCGCGGTCAGCGAACGCGCCAAGGCGCTGCACAAAACGCTGACGGTCATCGACCTGCACAGCGACACCTTGCTGTGGAAGCGTGACATGCTGGATCGTGCGGATCGCGGTCATATGGACCTGCCCCGGCTGCAGGACGGCAATGTCGCGCTGCAAATCCTGTCGAGTGTCACCAAGTCGCCCAAGGGACAGAATTACGACGCCAACAGCGGCGACACCGACAATATCACCAGCCTGGTGGTCGCGCAGCTACAGCCGGTGCGGACGTGGAATTCGCTGCTCGAACGCTCGCTGTGGCACGCCGAAAAGCTCCACCGCGCGGTCGCGGCATCGGACGGCAAGCTGCGCGCGGTCGCCACCGCCGCCGACCTCGACGCGCTGCTTGCGGCGCGCAGGGGCAAGCCGCTGACCACTGGCGCGCTGCTCAGCATCGAAGGATTGCAGAATCTCGAGGGCAAGCTCGCCAATCTCGACAAGCTCTACGCCGCGGGCTTCCGCATGGCGGGGCTCACCCATTTCTTCGACAATGATCTTGCCGGATCGATGCACGGCCTGAAAAAGGGCGGCCTCACCCCCCTCGGGCGCCAGGTCGTCACCGCGATGGAAGCCAAGGGCATGATCGTCGACATCGCGCATTGCAGCGAAGCGTGCGTCGCCGACATCCTCAAAATGGCGCGCCGTCCCGTCGTGTCGAGCCACGGCGGGGTGCAGGCGACGTGCAAGGTCAACCGCAACCTTTCCGACGACCAGATCCGGGGTGTCGCCGCGACCGGCGGCCTTGTCGGCATCGGCTATTGGGACGCCGCGATCTGCGACACGTCGCCCGCGAGCATCGCCAGGGCGATGAAGCATGTCCGCGACCTCGTCGGCATCGACCATGTCGCGCTCGGCAGCGATTATGACGGCGCCACCACCGTGCGCTTCGACACGTCGAAGCTGGTTCAGGTCACCCAGGCGCTGATCGACGCCGGGTTCAGCGACGCCGAAATCCGCGCCGCGATGGGCGGCAACGCGGTGCGCGTGCTGAAAGCGGGCCTCGTCCCGCTGGCGCCGCCCCCGTTCGTATCGGCGCCATGATCCGCCACGACGGCCACACCCGCATCCCCGACTCCCTGCGCGGCGGCGTGATCGCGCTCGGCAATTTCGACGGCTTCCACGCCGGGCATCAGGCGGTGGTCGGCCGCGCCGTGCGCCATGCACGCGACGAAGCGCGCCCCGCGATCGTCGCAACCTTCGACCCGCATCCGGTGCGCTTTTTCAAGCCCAACGTGCCGCCGTTCCGCCTGACCACGCTCGACCAAAGGCAGGAACTTTTCGCCGCGGCGGGCGCCGACGCGATGCTCGTCCTGCCCTTCGACGCTGCGCTCGCGGCGACGACGGCGGAGGATTTCATCACCGGCCTGCTGCTCGAACGCTACGGCGCTGCGGGGGTCGTCACCGGCGCCGATTTCGTGTTCGGCAAGGGCCGCGGCGGCGATGTCGTGACGCTGGCCGACCACGCCCGCCGCCTCGGCTTCTTCACCGAAATGGTCGCGCCGGTCGAGGACGACGCCGTGATCTCGTCGAGCCGCATCCGCGAGGCGCTGCAGGCGGGCGACTGCAAGACCGCGACGCGCCTGCTCACCCGCCCCTTCACCGTGCGCGGCCGCGTCGAACATGGCGACAAGAACGGGCGTTTGCTGGGTTTCCCCACCGCCAATATCGACATGGGCAATTACCTGCGCCCGAAATACGGCATCTATGCCGTCACCGGGAAACTGCCGGACGGACGGATCCTGAAAGGCGCCGCCAACCTCGGCATCCGCCCCAGCTTCGATCCGCCGAAGGAACTGCTCGAACCGCATTTCTTCGATTTTGCCGAGGATCTCTACGGGCAGGAAATCGACATCGCCTTCCACGCCTTCATCCGGCCCGAGGCGAAGTACGACAGCATGGACGCGCTGATGGCGCAGATCGCGGCGGATTGCGACGCGGCGAAGGCGCTGTTGGCTGACCTGTAATTCTTCGTCACGCCGGACTTGATCCGGGGTGACGATTGGGGGGGGTAATGACGAACGATCCGGACTGGGCCACCGCCCTCGAAGGCCCACCGAAAAGGCCCCTTCGCCGCCGCACCAAAATCGCGCTCTGGCTCTTCGCCGCGCTCGTCGCCTGGCTCACCCTCAGCAACGCGAGCTGGCTCGCCCCCGCGCCCGACGGCAAGCCCCAGCTCATTGCGCACCGCGGCGTCTATCACCTCTACGACAAGCGCGCCGCGGTCGGCCGCGACACTTGCACCGCCGTCCACGCCTATCCGCCAGACCATGAGGTGTTCGAAAACACCCCCGAATCGATGCGCTGGGCGGTCGGGCTCGGCGCCCATATGGTCGAGGTCGATGTCGCGCCGACGAAGGACGGGCGCATGGTGCTGTTCCATGACTGGACCGTCGATTGCCGCACGGACGGCACGGGCGACACGCGCGACCTGACGCTGGCCGAGCTCAAGGCGCTCGACATCGGCCATGGCTACACCGCCGACGGCGGCAAGACCTTCCCGCTGCGCGGCAAGGGCGTCGGGAAGATGCCGACCGTCGAGGAGGGGCTGGCGGCGCTCCCCGTCCACCCGATCCTGTTCAACTTCAAATCGAAAAACCCGGCCGAGGCCGACCAGCTGTTCGCGATCCTCCAGGCTTCGGGCCGCGACAGCCGGAAACTTGGCGACGCCTTTTACGGCCACGAAGCCCCGGTCAAGCGGATGCGCGAGCTGCTCCCCGCCAACTGGTCGTTCGACCTCAAGACCGAGGGAATGGCCTGCACCAAAGACTATGTGATGTACGGCTGGACCGGCATCGTCCCTGAAAGCTGCCGGAACGGCGTGCTGGGTATCCCGATCAACTATCAATGGGCCTTCTGGGGCTGGCCCGACCGGCTTATCGCGCGCATGGACAGCGTCGGCGCGCGCGTCATCGTCTTTGGCCCCTACGAGAGCGGGAAGTCGAACGAAGGCCTCTCCACCCCCCAGCAACTCGCCAAAATCCCGGCGAGCTTCAACGGCTATATCTGGGTCGAAGACATCCGCGCGGTCGGCCCGGCGCTACGCCCGCGGCAGAGGTAAATCCCTTCTCCCCCCGTGGGAGAGGGGTGTTTGCGCCCGCGCAAAACTGCGCTAAGCGCCGCCCCCATGACCGACACGCCCACCGCCGCCGAACAGCGCGACTATCGCGACACCGTCTTCCTGCCCAAGACCGACTTTCCGATGAAGGCCGGCCTGCCGCAGAAGGAGCCGCTGATTCTGGCAAAATGGATCGAGGGCAATCTGGAGGGGCAGATTCGCGAAAGCCGCAAGGGCCGCGACCAGTTCATCCTTCACGACGGCCCGCCCTACGCCAATGGCGACATGCACATCGGCCATGCGCTCAACCATATCCTGAAGGACATGGTCGTCCGCACCCAGACGCTGAAGGGCAAGGACGCGCCTTACGTCCCCGGCTGGGACTGCCACGGGCTGCCGATCGAGTGGAAGGTCGAGGAGCAGTATCGCAAGAAAAAGCTCAACAAGGACGAGGTCCCGGTCGAGGAATTCCGCGCCGAATGCCGCGCCTATGCGCAGCACTGGGTCGACACCCAGCGCGAGCAATTGAAACGCCTCGGCATCGGCGGCGACTGGGACCATCCGTATCTGACGATGGATTATGCGGCCGAGGCCACCATCGTGCGCGAGCTGCTCAAATTCGCCGCGAACGACATGCTCTATCGCGGCGCCAAGCCGGTGATGTGGTCGCCGGTCGAAAAGACCGCGCTCGCCGAGGCCGAGATCGAATATGAGGATATCGTCTCGACCCAGATCGATGTTGCGTTCGAAGTCACCAAGGGCAATGGCGCGATCGTCCCCGGACAAAAGCTGCTGATCTGGACCACTACGCCCTGGACCATCCCGGTCAATCAGGCCGTCGCCTATAACCCTGAATTGCAATACATCCTGATCGATTACAGCTGGACCGATGACACCGGCGGCGCCCAGCGCGTCGATTTCTTCGTCGCGCGCGACCTCGCCGCTTCGGTCATGCAGCGTCTCGGCGACCTCTCCGGAACCGGCGGCAAATGGAATGTCGGCGCGGGTCTCTATCGCGGCTCGGACTTTGCCGGGGTCGAGGTTCGCCATCCGATGCACCATCTCGGCGACTTCTTTGCGCGGCCACGCCCGATGCTCGCGGGCGATTTCGTCACCGCTGACAGCGGCACCGGCTTTGTCCATATGTCGCCCGACCATGGCGAGGACGATTTCGACCTCTGCAAGGCGAACGGGCTCGACCCCGTGTTCGCGGTCGAGGGCGACGGCAAATATCGCGAAGACTGGAGCTGGCTCGGCGGGCAAGGATCGGTGATCAATCCGAAGTTCAACGCCCCCGACGGCCCGATCTGCACAGACCTGCGCGAAGCCGGCGGGCTGCTCGCGGCCTCGGCCGACTATCAGCACAGCTATCCGCACAGCTGGCGCTCGAAAGCGAAGGTCATCTATCGCTGCACCCCGCAATGGTTCGTGCCGATGGACCAGGTGATGACGCATATCGAGCCCAAGGCGCCGCGCGAGCAGCGCTGGGAATCGGAAGGCGGCGCGATCAACCCGCATGAGGAGGATCTGTGCGCCGCGCCGACGCTGCGGCAGGCGGCGATGCAGGCGATCGAGCGCACGCGCTTCGTCCCCGAAAAGGGGCGCAACCGCATCGGGTCTATGGTCAAGGACCGCCCCGACTGGGTGCTGTCGCGCCAGCGCGCCTGGGGCGTGCCGATCACGCTCTTCGTCGATCGCAAGACCGGCCAGTATCTCAATGACCCGCTGGTCAACGACCGCATCGTCAATGCGGTGAAGGAAGGCGGCGTCGACGCATGGAGCGACGCGCGCGCGCAGGAATATCTGGGCGATAGCTACAACGCCGCCGATTACGAACGCATCACCGACATTCTCGACGTCTGGTTCGATTCGGGCTGCACCCACGCCTTCGTGCTCGAAAGCGGCAAATGGCCCGCGCTCGTCCGCCATGACGGCGGCACCCACAGCGCCGACCTGTACCTTGAAGGCAGCGACCAGCATCGCGGCTGGTTCCAGTCGTCCTTGCTCGAAAGCTGCGGCACACGCGGGCAGGCGCCGTACAAGGCGGTGCTGACCCACGGCTTCACGATGGACTCCAAGGGTCTGAAGATGTCGAAGTCGCTCGGCAACACGATCAGCCCGATCGACCTGATGCGCGACTATGGCGCCGACATCCTCCGCCTGTGGGCGCTGAGCGTCGACTTCACCGAAGACCACCGCATCGGCAAGGAAATCCTCGCCGGGGTCGCCGACCAGTATCGCAAGCTCAGGAACACCTTCCGCTACCTGCTCGGCGCGCTCGAAGGCTTCACCGACGAAGAGCGCGTCACCGACGTCGCGGCGATGCCCGAGCTCGAACGCTATATGCTCAGCCTGCTCGCCGACCTCGATGCGAAGCTCGCGCAAGCGGTCGATGATTTCGACTTCAACAGCTACACTCGCCTGCTCTCGGACTTCTGCAACGAAGACCTGTCGGCCTTCTACTTCGACATCCGCAAAGACAGCCTCTACTGCGACATCGGCCCCGCCGCGCCGCTCGGCACCGACAAGCGCCGCGCGTACCGCACCGTGCTCGACACGCTGTTCCATGCGCTGGTCCGCTACGCCGCGCCGGTGCTGGTGTTCACGGCTGAGGAAGTGTGGGGAACGCGCTATCCGGAAGCGGGTTCGGTCCACCTGCTGGAGTGGCCCACGCTCCCCACCCTCAATCGTCATCCCGGCGAAGGCCGGGATCTCGACGGTGGGGATCCCGGCCTGCGCCGGGATGACGAACTGATTGGGCGGTGGGCGGAACTGCGCCAGCTTCGCAATCAGGTGAACGAGGCCATCGAACCGCTTCGCCGCGAAAAGACGGTGCGGTCGAGCCTCGAAGCCAAGATCGTCGTCGGCGACGAACTGGCCAGCCAGTTTACTTGGGACGAGCTCGCCGAATTGTTCATCACAGCAGCGGTCGAACGCACACAGCATAGCAATCGGGTCAACGTCACCCCCACCAGCGACCACAAATGCGGCCGCTGCTGGCGCCACCTCCCCGAAGTTACCGAGGACGGCAACTTGTGCAATCGCTGCGAAACAGTATTGAACCCCGCATGACAAATTCCCGTTCGCCGCACCTGCGTTTCGGCCTGTTGGTTGCCGCCGCCGCGTTTCTGCTCGATCAGGTCACCAAATGGGTGATCATCACCCCGCTGTCGCTCGAAGCGAAGCGCGAGATCGAGCTGATCGACATCTTCAACCTGACCTGGGCCGAAAATTGCGGCATTTCGCTGTCGATGTTCGCCAATTGCAACGACACGACGCGCTGGACGCTGGTCGCGGTCACCGCGCTGGTCGCGGGCGCGGTCGCGATCTGGATGACGCGCGAACAGGCAAAGGGCGACGTCATTGCGCTGGCGATGATCCTCGGCGGTGCGCTCGGCAATATCGTCGATCGGGTGCGCTATGGCTATGTCGTCGATTTCGCCGACCTGCATTTCGGCGATTTCCGCCCCTTCATGATCTTTAACGTCGCCGATGCCTGCATCTCGATCGGGGTGCTTTTGCTGGTTGCGCGCGCGCTGCTCTTCGGCGAAAAGGCCTCCGAGGCGGACGCCCGATCGTCCGCGAAGTAAACGGGGCGCATAGGAGTTATTTGCAGTGAACCGGACCAAAATCATCCTGGCCGCCTCGATCCTGGCCACCACCCTGTCGGCCTGCGGGTCGAACAATTTGTTCAGCCGCGACCGCCCCGACGAATTCGCCGTGTCGCGTCAGGCGCCGCTCGTCGTGCCGCCCGATTTCGCGCTGACCCCGCCCGCCCCCGGCACCGCGCGTCCGGGCGGCGAAACCACCGCGGAACAGACGCTGCGCGCGCTGTTCGGCGGCCCCTCGGCGCGCAGCCCCAATGAAGCGGCGGTGATCAGCAGCGCCGACGGCGCCCGCGCCGACCCCGGCATCCGCAGCCAGGTCGGCAGCCCCGACACGCAGGTCGTCGACAAGGGCCTGGTCGTCCGCGATATCCTCGCCGCCCCCGAAGGCGACGGCCGCGACGCGCAGGCGGCGATTCCGGGCGCATAAGCCCGTCTTGCGAGATCAGTAGATCCCCGGCCCGGCATCGCCCGGGCCGTTTTCTTTTGGCGCGCGCGGCAACCATGTATCGCCCCACGCCTTGATCGCGTCATAGGTCGGGCGCAGCGCCTCGCCAGCGGCGGTCAACCGATAGGCGGCGCGCTTGCCGTCCGGCGGCACCCGCTCCATCACCCCCGCCTCGACCAGCCAGCCGAGCCGCGAGGTCAGCGCCGCGCGCGAAATGTCCAGCCGGCTCACGAAATCCTCGAAACGGTCGACGCCCAGGAAGGCTTCGCGCAGGATCAGCAGCACCCAGCGGTCGCCGAGCAGCCGCGAGGCGCGGCCGACCGCGCAGGGCGAACGCGAGGGCAGATATTCCTTCACAAGTCTGGATTTAAGACTTGACGCCATGATGTGCAAGCAGCGATAAGGTCTGCAATCCAGACTAAACAAGGCTCTCCCCATGCGCGGACACCGTTTTGCCAGCAACGACGAAGCCGTCGCCTATATGAAAAGCGTCGCGGTCGACGCATCGGGCTTCACCGCCTTCCTCGGCGTCGAGCCGATCCGCTGTTTCGACGGCGAGGCCGAACTGCTGCTCGCGCTGCGGCCCGACATGACCCAGCATCACGGCTTTGCCCATGGTGCAATCGTCGGGCTGATGGCCGACAATGCGTGCGCCTGGGCGGCGTCGAGCGTGATCGGCGACGTCGTCACCGGCAGCTATACGATCAACTTCCTCGCCCCCGCCAAGGGCAGCCATCTGCGGTCGCGCGGTACGGTGATCAAGGCGGGCAGGCGTCAAGCGATCGTCCGCGCCGACGTCTGGGCCGAAGGGGGCGGCGAAGAACCGCGCCGCTGCGCGATCGCGCAGGCGACGATCGTCCCGGTCGGCTAGCGAAAAAGTTGCGACACAATCGTGAACAGCACTAGCGCCTCGACCATCGCGCGCGACGCATGGCCCGCGGCGCGCCAGTAACCGGTGCGCAAATGATGCGCGAACCACAAGATCTGCAAGGTGCCGAACCACAGCAGCGCAAAGACGAGCAGCCCCAACCCCGCTGCCGCCCACACCCCGTCCATCCGCATCAGGATCGACGCGCCGCTGACCATCATCGCGAACGGCGCGGTGACATAGCATTGGCTGTAAAAGGGCGGCTTGAGCGGTCCGCGGTCCAGCTTCATATGCCGCGCGCGCACCATCCGCGCCGCCATGATCAGCGGAAAAATACTGAAAAAGGCGACGCGCACCAAAATCAGGCTGCTGTCGTCACTGACAAAGGCGCTGAGCCCGGTCTTGCCGGTGACCAGCTCGTCCTGCCCGACCAGCGACAGTTCGGCGGCATGGGTCAGCGCAACGGTGAGCAGCAGGAACAGCGGCGGCGACAGCGTATCGGTATATTGCCGCGCCGCCGGATCGCCGAGCTCGCTGTCGGCATAATCCATCATCTTGAGCGGCTTCGTCAGCGCGCGCCACAAGGTGACCGGATAGAAGATGAGCCACGACATGATCTCATAGAGCAGCTCGTCGAGCGACTGGATGAGTTTCAGGAAATCCATCGGCTCGCCCCCGCTGCCAGCGATTCAAGCTATGCCCGCGCGCCCGCTTCCTCGACCCCCGCGCTGTTATGGCGCAGCGCCTTCAGCACGCAATCGACGATCTGCGGCGCGTTCAGCCCCGCGGCGTCATATTGCAGTTCGGGCTTGTCCTGGTCCTGGAACACATCGGGCAGGCGCAAGGTGCGCAGCTTCAGCCCCGCGTCGATCAGCCCCTCGTCGCTCGCGAGCGTCAGCACATGCGCGCCGAGCCCGCCGACGCTGCCTTCCTCGACCGTCACGCACACTTCATGGCTCGCGAGCGTCTTGCGGATCAGTTCCTCGTCGAGCGGCTTGGCAAAGCGCAGATCGATGACGCTCGTCGACAGCCCACGCGCCTCCAGCGTGTCGGCGGCCTTCAGCGCTTCACCCAGCCGCGTGCCGAGCGAGAAGATCGCGACGGTCTTGCCGCTCCGCACCACGCGTCCCTTGCCAATCTCCAGCTTCACCGGAACCTCGGGCAGCGCCACCCCGGTGCCGTTGCCGCGCGGATAGCGGAAGGCGATCGGCCCCGCGTCATATTCGGCGGCGGTATAGGTCATATGGACCAGCTCGGCCTCGTCGGCCGCGGCCATCACCACCATGTTGGGCAGCGTCGCAAGGTACGTGACGTCGAACGATCCCGCATGGGTCGATCCATCGGCACCCACCAGCCCCGCGCGGTCGATCGCAAAGCGCACCGGCAGGTTCTGGATCGCCACATCGTGGACGACCTGGTCATAGGCGCGCTGGAGGAAGGTCGAATAGATCGCGCAGAACGGCCGCATCCCCTGCGCCGCGAGTCCCGCCGCAAAGGTGACCGCATGCTGTTCGGCGATGCCGACGTCGAAGCTGCGCGCCGGATGCGCCTTGGCAAATTTGTCGACCCCGGTGCCCGACGGCATCGCCGCGGTGATCGCCACGATGCGCGGATCGCTGTCTGCGAGCTTCGCCAGCGTTTCGCCGAACACATTCTGGTAAGCGGGCGGTCCCGGCGGCGCCTTTGCCTGCTCGCCGGTGATGACGTCGAATTTCTGGACGCCATGATATTTGTCGGCGGCGGCCTCGGCGGGGGCGTAACCCTTGCCCTTCACCGTCACCGCATGGATCAGCACCGGGCCATGGTCGCTGTCGCGGACATTTTCCAGGATCGGGATCAGATGGTCGAGGTTGTGCCCGTCGATCGGCCCGACATAATAAAAGCCGAGTTCCTCGAACAAGGTGCCGCCCATCGCCATGCCGCGGGCATATTCGTCGGTCTTTTTCGCCGCCTTGTGCAGCGGTTCGGGCAATTTGCGCGCAAAGCGCCGCGCGATTTCGCGCAGCTCGATAAACGGCCGCGACGACACCAGTTTCGCCAGATAGGCCGAAAGTCCGCCCACCGGCGGCGCGATCGACATGTCATTGTCGTTCAGGATGACGATCAGCCGGTTGCCCGCCTGCTGCGCATTGTTCATCGCCTCATAGGCCATGCCCGCCGACATCGACCCGTCGCCGATCACCGCGATCGCGCGGCCCGGCTGGTCCTTCAGCTTGTTGGCGATCGCAAAGCCCAGCGCCGCGCTGATCGACGTCGAGCTGTGCGCCGCGCCGAACGGGTCATATTCGCTCTCGCTGCGCTTCGTGAACCCCGACAGCCCGCCGCCCTGGCGCAGCGTGCGGATGCGGTCGCGGCGCCCGGTGATGATCTTGTGCGGATAGCATTGGTGGCCGACGTCCCACACGATCTTGTCGCGCGGGGTGTCGAAGACATAATGGAGCGCGGTGGTCAGTTCGACGACGCCGAGCCCGCTGCCCAGGTGCCCGCCCGTCGTCCCCACGGCGGAAATCATCTCGGCGCGCAATTCGTCGGCGAACTGGCGGAGGTCTTCGGGCTTCAGCTTGCGGAGGTCGGCGGGGACATCCACCGTGTCGAGCAGCGGCGTTGACGGTCGATCGGTCATCGCACGGTCATAATGGTAACCCGCGATACTGTCGAACGAAAAGGATTTACCCTTCGCCGCCCTCGTCGCGTTTCGCCGCATCGACCTGCGCGTACAGCCCGCGCACCATCAGGTCGGTGAACACCAGCATCACCCCGACCATCCCGACGAGCAGCGCGACCGCGGCAACCGGGAACGGCCCGATGCTGTCGATCCGGCCTTGCCGCATCATCACCGCCAGCACGACTGCAACGGCCATCAGCGCATAGCCGGTCAGGCGGCCGATGCGGTTCATGCGTGCGTCAGCATGGCAACGCCACGAAAGCCGGGCCGGTGGCGGGAACCAAATGGCCGGCGGCGCGATTGGGAGGGCTTGAGGATGCAGCGGCGCATGACCGGCACGATGCGTTCAAAACGGCGCTTCGGCAAGACGAACTATTTGCAATCGCTGGGTGATCGCATAGACCCTCGGTCACGAGGGGCAAGAATAGAGGATAATATGCCCGATTTGACGCTGCTCTTCCGTTCCTTCGGGCATATGGCGCTACCGCGATACGGCCTCGCCCTTACCGCCGCCGCCTGGCTGGCCGCGTCGCCCGCCGCGGCCGAAGAGGCGCCGCCGCCGCTCGCGCCAAGCGCCGAGCGCGTCTATGTCGCGCCGCCGCCGGTCGAGCCCTCGACCGCCGATTACGGGCAGGACAGCAACGATATCGACGCGGAAATCCTGCTCCCGGCCGCGCGCGACGACGACCGCGACGGCGACCGCATCTGGGCGCGCAACTATATTTCGGTCGCCGCCGGCGTGCTCAGTTCACCCGATTACAGCGGCTCGGACGATCGCCGGTTGCTCCCCGGCTTTTATGTGCGCGGCCGTTATGACGGCTATTCCTTTTCGACCCGCGGTACCAATTTGCAGGTCGACCTGATTCGCCAGCGCCGCGGGCAAAAGACCGACTTCAAATTCGGCCCGATCATCAGCCTGCGCGCCGACCGCACCGGCAGCGTCAAGGATCCGCAGGTCGAAGCGCTCGGCAAGCGCAAGCTGGCGGTCGAGGCCGGCCTGTTCGCGGGCATCACCCAGACCGGCGTCATCACCAGCGCGCACGACCAGATCGGCCTGCGCGTCGTGGCGCTGAAGGATATTTCGGGCCGCCACGGCAGCTGGGCGGCGTCGCCGACGATCGACTACGGCACCCCGCTGTCGAAACGCGCCTTCATCGGCGTGTCGGCGTCGATGAACTTCTACGGCAAGGGATTCGGCCGCTATTATTACGACATCGACCCGCTCGGCAGCGCCGCCAGCGGCCTGCCGGTGTACAGCCGCGCCGGGGCAAAGGCGGGCGCGGGCAAATATTCGTTCGGCGTGGCGGGCGCCTACGCGCTGTCGGGCGACCTGCGCAAAGGTTTCGTCCTGATCGGCGGCGCGCAGTACAGCCGCATGATGTCGCGCTTCGCCGACTCGCCGATCGTGGCCCAGGCCGGCAATCCCAACCAGTGGCTGTTCGGCGGCGGGCTGGCGTATCAGTTCTGACGGGTTGCGGCCGGTTGCGGGCGAATCCGCTCTTCTCTCCCCTTGTGGGAGAGATACGAAGGCTTGGCAGCTTGCTGCCTAGCCGGAGTTGAGAGGGGGTCTACGCCTGCGCGCGTCCCATCCCCTCACCAAGCTTCGCTAGCTCCTGACGGAGCAAGCTGCGCTATCCTCTCCCTCAAGGGGAGAGGAATTTAGGTCCACTCCCCACCCCAAAGCCGACCTCGCCTGCTCTCACCCCAGACCCACGGTCCGCATCCGTGCCTTCATCGCATCGACAAAGGCGCGCACCGCGGGCAATCCGGCGCGCGAGGGTTCGAACAACAGGTGGACCGGCAACGGCGGCGGCTGTTCGTCGGCGAGCAGCGTGATCAGGCGGCCCGCACCCAGCGCGTCGGCAAGCTGATAGCTGAGCAGATTGGCGATCCCCATCCCCGCCTCGGCCGCTGCCAGCACGCCGTCGACCGTGTTCAGCACCAGCCGCGGCCGCGGGTCGAGCCGCCAGCGCCCGCTTTTCAGCTGCCATTCGGCCCCGGTGCGCGGCCCCATCGTGGCGATCAGGTCGTGCCCGCCAAGATCGGCCAGCGCCGACGGCGCCCCGCGGCGCGCGAGATAGGCGGGGCTCGCGACCAGCAGCTGCTGCACCCATCCGATACATACCGCCTTCAGCGCCGAATCGGCGAGCGGGCCGATACGCACCGCGACGTCGATGCCTTCCTCGACGATCCTTACGTTGCGGTCGATCAGCATCATCCGCACCGTCAGCGCGGGATACTCGGCCATCAGCCCCCCCGCCACCGGCAGCACCTGCAGGCGGCCGAACGTCACCGGCGCGGTCAGATAGAGCCGGCCGCCGGGCACTGCCGCGGCGCCGCGCAGCGCCCGCTCGGCCCCCGCCAGATCGGCCAGGATGCGCCGCGCCTCGTCCAGAAAGGCGGCCCCGGCGTCGGTCAGTGCCACCGCGCGCGTCGAACGATGGAACAATATGGTGCCCAGCCGCGCCTCAAGCGCCGCGATGCCGCGCGTGACCGCCGGCGGCGAGCTGTTCAGCTTGCGCGCCGCGGCGGCAAAACCGCCTTGTTCGGCGACCGCAACGAACATTTCGAGCGTCAGCAACCGATCCATTGATTATTCCGGAATAAGGAACAGAATTGTTCAACAATTGCTGATTATCACATAATGTGCAATGATCTAGCCCATTACGCGGATGGCGGCAGGTCCCTCTGTCGTCATCCAGCCCGTTCGGCGAAAGGTCCGGCCCATGGCCCGCAATTACCGCCACACGATGTTCAGCGACGCGGTCAAGGCGGTGCAGGAACGCCATGGATCGCGCGCCTCCTATTTGAAGATGGACGCCGATGCCGACGGCACCCCCGATGCGCTCACCGCAAAGGAAATCGGCTTTATCGCGCTGCGCGACAGTTTCTACATGGCCAGCGTCACCGCGCACGGCTGGCCCTATATGCAGCACCGCGGCGGCCCCGCGGGTTTCCTGCGCCATATGGCGGGCAATCGCATCGGCTTCGCCGACTACCGCGGCAACCGGCAGTATCTCAGCACCGCGAACCTCGCGGGCAACGACCGCGTCTCGCTGTTCCTGATGGATTATCCGAACAAGGACCGGCTGAAACTCGTCGGCCATGCGCACAGCGTCGAGCTGGCCGACGATCCTGCGCTGGTGACGTCGCTGATGCCCGAGGGCTATCGCGCTACCCCCGAGCGCGCGTTTCTGATCGATGTCATCGGCTGGGAATGGAATTGTTCGCAGCACATCACCCCGCGCTTTACCGAAGCCGAAATTTCCGCCGCAATCCAGCCGATGGCGGCCGAACTCAATCAGCTGCGCGCCGAAAACGCCGCGCTTCGCGCCCGCCAGTCGGGAGATCGCCCGTGATCCAGCTCTACGCCACCCCGCGGTCGGGCAATGCCCACAAGGTCCGCATGGCACTCGCCTTTCTGGACCTGGGGTGGGAGGAGATTCCGACCGACGCCGCCGCGCGCCAGTCCGACGCCTTCGCCGCCATCACCCCGATGCGCCAGATCCCGGTCTATGCCGACGGCGATCGCACGCTGCGCGACAGCCAGGCGATCCTGACCTGGCTCGCCGCGCGCCACCGCCCCGGCGACTGGGACGGCCATACCCCCGACGAACGCGCCACCATCGCGCTGTGGCTGTCGCACGCCGCCAACGAGATCGCCAACGGCCCCGCTGCGCTCCGCCTTGCGCGCCAGTTCGGGGCCGTGATCGCCGTGGATCAGGCGCAGGCGGTCATTGCGCGCTTCCTGCCCGTTATCGAAGCGCATCTGGCGGCGCACCGCTGGCTCGTCGGCGACCGGCTTACCATCGCCGACCTCGCCGCCAGCCCCTATCTGGCGCTCGCGGCCGAAGCCGGCATCGACCTTGCCGACTGGCCGGCAATCGGCGAATGGACGAGCCGGATCGCCGCACTGCCCGGCTTTCCCGCAATGCCGGGCTGGCCCGCGCAACCTGCTGGCTGAGGAGCTTGCCCATGCCCTATGTGAACATCAAGATTACCCGCGAGGGCGCGACGCCCGAACAAAAGGCCGAACTGATCGGCGGGGTCACCGAATTGCTCCAGCGCATCCTGGGCAAGAACCCCGCGACCACCGTCGTCACCATCGACGAGGTCGACTTCGAAAATTGGGGCATCGGCGGCCTGCCCGTCACCGAATTTCGCGCCGCGCAGGCGGCCAAGGCGCCGCCGCAATGACCAGCAGCAACGCCCCGACCTTCGCGATCGTCATGCTGCTCACCGGCATCGGCATCCCGATCCTTGCCGCCTTGAACGGCGGGCTCGGCGCGCGGCTCGGCAGCCCGCTGGCGGCATCGACGATCCTGTTCGGCCTCGCCTTCCTGATCGCTGCCACCGGCGCGCTGGCGACCGGGACGCTCGGCCAGATCCGCTTTTCGTCCGACATCCCGTTTCATTTCTATTTCGGCGGGCTGTTCGTCGCCTTCTACGTGATTTCGGTGACCTTCATCGCGCCCAAATTCGGGGTCGGCAACGCGATCTTCTTCGTCCTCGTCGGCCAGCTCGCCAGCGCCGCGGTGATCGACCATTTCGCGCTGTTCGGATCGATGCGCTTCCCGGTCGATGCGAAGCGCCTCGCCGGCATCGCGCTGATGGTCGCGGGGGTGTATCTGGCGCGCCGGACGGGTTAGCGCGGGCCCGGGCGCCTATTCGGCCGCGGCGGGCAAATGGGCGACGATGGCGCGCAGCGCTGCAACGTGCCGATCGAGCGCGCGAGTTCCGGCGCGGGTCAGCGACGCCCAGGTGCGTTGCCGCCCGCCTTCGGCCGCCTTGCGCAGCGCGACATAACCGGCGTCGGACAGCGCCGCGAGATGCTTCGACAGCACCGAATCGCTGACCTTGACCAGCTCGCGCAGCCTGGCAAATTCCATCTCGGTCACCTTGGCGAGCAGCGCCGCGATCTGAAGCCGAGCCGGCGCGTGGAGCAGCATATCGATGCCGTCCATCGTCACGCCGCCCCGTCCCGCAATTCGCGATCATAAATGCGCGTCCAGAGCAGGCTGGCGGCCAGCGCGACGACGAACGCGCCGCCCGCAATCCCCAGCTTCACCGCCAGCGAAAGGTCGTTGACCCGCGCATAGATTTCGGCCCCCATCGCGCCGAGTACAAGTGCCACCATCAGCAACGTCAGCGGCAGCGTGCGCCCCTTGCGATAGCCGCTGACGAACACTCCGTAGCGCCGCCGGTCGTCGACGACGAGCCACGCCACCGCCGCCATCGCAAAAACGAACAACAGAATCTGGAGCGGCGGCCCGAATCCCTGGCTGAGCACGATAGCTCCCATCACCCCGGCAAAGGCAATATGCCGCCACAGCGGATATTTCGGGCCACTCGCGGCGAATTCGCGCTGCGCTTCGGTCATGCTGTCGAGCGCCGCCTGGGCTTCGATCGGGTCCATCACTTGCCTCCATGCTTTCCGATATGGAAAGTCATAAGCTCGACTTTCCAAAATGGCAAGTTATAATTTTCCACATTGGAAAGTGATTTCGGCGCTCTGTATTTCAACGACGCTCAGCGCCGCCGATACACCCAGCGCATCGGCCGCGACCCGTCGATCCGCGAGATCGTGGCGGTCAGCGTGTCGCCGTCGCGGGCATAATGGATGCGCTGCGGATAATCATGCGCCGGATTTTCAAACGTTGCGCTTGCCATATCGTGCCGTACCAGCGCGAACGCCACCGGAGCGCCGCCGCCCGGCTGTGCGATATAGGTGGGCGCGCCGTCCGCCCCCGCCGCGATCCGCAGAAATTCAAACTCGCGCAACGCGTTGCCGCGCCCCGAGCGGCTGTGCCCCAGCATCACCCCGCCGCGTGGGCCGGTCCAGCTTTCCTCGGCCCAGCGGTCGTCTGCCTCGCTGATCCATTGCCCCGCCAGCCATGCGAGATCGTCGACCTTTGCCGCCGGAGCCGCCGCAACCAGCATCAGGCCCAGCCCCGCTGTCAGCCATGTTGTCACCGCCGCCCCCTTCCCCGCACCGCGACGACCGGCGTCGCGGTGCGACGATAGCGGCACGGCGCGGCGCTTAAAAGCGCCCGATCACCTGCACCCCATACATCCGCGGTTCGGCGGGGATGAAGGTCGGGATGCCGAACGCGCCGCCGGTGTTGCCCGCGTCGAGCAGATAATCCTCGTTGCCCGCGTTGCGGATGAAACCCGCAATCTCGAACCGCTCGTTCGCAAAACTCACCCCGGCGCGCGCATTGACCAATGTCACCGCATCCTGGCTGATCCCCTCGCGGTTCGGCACCTCGAAGAATATCTTGCTGCGATAGGTCACCGTCGGGGTCGCGAACAGCCGCATCCCGCCGCCCAGATCGGCATTGACCGTAAAGCCCGCTGCGGCCTGCCATTCGGGCTGGAGGCGGAAACGGTCGCCCGCGAACACGCCGTTTGCGGCCTTGTCGTCGATGCCGCCGTCGATCCAGCCGACATTGCCGAACAGGCGCAGCCAGTCGCTTACCGCGACGCTCGCTTCGGCCTCGACCCCGAAATTGCTCGCCGTCCCCGCGCTCTGGGTGATCGTGGTGCCGTCGGGCTGGACCACCGACACCTGGAAATTGTCATAGGTCTGGTAATAGACGCCGAGCGAGCCCGAAAAACCGCCGCGCGCCGCCTTCAGCCCGACCTCGTAATTCCACACATTCTCTTCGGCGATCCGGCTCAGGTTCGGCACCGGCCCCGCCGCCGTGCTGCGTGCGCCGAGGTTGACCGTCGGCGACCGCCGTCCCTTCGACACGGTGGCAAAGGCGTTGAAGCCGTCGCCGAAACGATAGAGGATGTTGAAGCGCGGCAGGAACGCCTGGAAACTGTCCTCGCTGTAAAATGTCTGCCCGCCGGTATCGACCTGTCCGGGGATCAGCGACGCGCCGCCGGTGATGACCGAGCGCGGCACCACCGCAAAAAAGCCCGAGCGCCGCTTTTCGATCAGCGCGCGCACTCCCGCGGTCACCTCCAACGCTTCGCTGGCGATCCAGGTGCCATCGGCGAACACCGAATAGCTCTGGTTCTTGCCGATATTGCCAAAGGTCGAGCTGTAGGGGATCGCCGTTGCCAGTCCGCCGGTCAAAATCCCCGTTGCCGCCGCCGCGGCAACGCTGCCGTCCGGCGCGATGCACGGCAGGCCGGGGATCAGCCGCGCCGCGCATTGCAGGAAAATCCCTTCCTCGCTCGAAAAGGGCACCACCTGCGAGCCGTCCTCGACAAAGCCGTTCCAGCCGAACGAGCCGCGGAACGCGTCGCTGGCGTATGAAAAGCGCGTCTCGTGGTTGAACTGCCATCCTTTCGCATCCTCGGCGAATTCCAGATACCAGGCGGCGCTGCCGTCGGCGTCGAAAATCTCGAGGCTGTCGAAATCGCGGTAGCTGTTGATCATCGTGATCGTCCAGTCGTCGGCGACCTCCCAGCCCAGCGTCAGATTGGCGTCGTAAACGTCGCGGCGCAGCCCCAGCTTGGCGAGCCCCAGCACGCTTTCGGACAAGGGCGATCCGCCCAGCGCCGCATCGCCGAACGGGTTCGCCGGTCCCGACGCGGTCGGATAGGTGCCCGAAATGAAGGGCGTCCCGCTGTGCCGCTGGCGGTCATAGGTCAGGATCAGGTCGGCGGTGAAATTTTCGGTCGGGGTCAGGCGCAGCGAGCCGCGCACCCCCAACTGGTCCTGCGCGTACAGATCCTCCTGCCCTGCCGCGAGGTTGCGGACATAACCGTCGCGCTTTTTCCATTCGGCGGCGACGCGCGCGGCGATCTTGTCCGACCCCAGGTTGAGGAAGCCGCTCAGCGTCATCGCATCGAAATTGCCGTAACTCGCGCTGACCTCGCCCGCAAAGCCGGGTTTGGGCCGCGCCGAAATGATGCTGATCGCGCCCACCGCCGATGCGGTGCCGAACAGCGTCGCCTGCGGCCCCTTGATCACCTCGATCCGGTCGACGTCATAAATCGCCTGATACGACCCGCGCGAGCGCGAGATGTCGGTACCGTTGTAATAGAGCGTGACGCGCGCCGCCTGCTGCGCCGACCCGCTGTCCGACGTGATACCGCGGATGACGACGCCGGGATTATTGGCGCTCTGCTCCTGGATGTTGAGCCCCGGCACATAGTTCGACAGCTCGTCGAGGTCGCCGATCCCCAGGTCGCGCAGCTGCGCGCCGCTGGTCGCCGAAATCGTGATCGGGACGTCGATCGCGCGCTGCTCGATCTTCTGCGCAGTGACGATGATGATGTCGCTTTCGGCGTCGGCGGGGGCAGGGGCGGGGGCGGCGTCCGCCTGCGCCAGCGCAGGGGTGGCGGGGGCGGCGAGCAGCAGGGCGGAGATCAGGCGAAACCGGTGCGACATGGCAGGGATCTTTCTGTGGCGATGGGGATCATCGCCCGCCCCTGTGACGCGGCTCGGCGGCTTTATCGCGACGCTTGCGCGACAAAGCGATGACAGGCGCGCGCGCCTTTATGACAAGAATGGCTGTCCGCGCGCGTCAGCCCGGCGGCGGATTTCGGACGTCCTCGAACAATTCCCAGCATGTCGCGGTCGGGCGGAACAACAAGGTGCCGCCGGGGCCGGTCGCCTCGACCAGCGCGCCGAGTCCTTCCTCCAGATGCGGCGGCGGCGGATCGAGATCCTTTTCAAAGATGCCGGGGGTCCAGTCGATCCGCTGGCGGTTGTCGCTCGCCTCGTTGAACGCGAGCTCGACGTGGCGCAGCAGCTTCGGATCGGCCCCCTCGCCGCGCGCGAACGCGGCCGCCGACGCGGCGGTCACGAACGCCATGTCGATCGTCGCGATCGGATAGCTTTGCTGGTCAAGGTAATCGCGGCGCGTCACCAGCCGCGAACTGCCGCGGACCCCCGTGCCGACCTCTGCCGCGGTATAGCGCGCCCGCACCGCCGCCGATCCGGAAAAGGCGAAAAAGAACCCTTGGAAATCGCGCGCGCGGCACGCCGCTTCGGCCATGTCGAGCCGCAGGCGGTCGCTTTCGCCGGGCGGCGATGCCGGCGCCGCGTCGGTCGTGCTTCCGGCCTCGGCGCTGCACGCCGCGACCCCCGCCAATACCAGCGCCGCCGCCGCCAGCTTGAACCGCATCGCCGCCTGTCGTCCGCTCACCTTCCTGCTCCCCATCGCTATCCCGCCCGCGCGCCGCCAACAGGGGCTAGACCAGCAGCCGGGCTCGCGCAGCGCGCGCCGCGCACCGGTACATTATCGGTTTGGCTGGCGCAGCGAAAAGCCGATAAAACAGCGCGATGACCCATATCCTTGCTCCGCTGGCACGGCGGTCGCTCGCCCTGCTGTTGCCGGTCGCCGCCGCGCTCGTCCTCCTTACCCCGCAGCGCGCCGCCGCCGCCTATCCCTGCCCCGGCGGGCCCGGCCCCGGCGAGGTGCAGGTCGGCGTGTCGGGGGGCAGTCACGGCGTCGCCGCGGTCCCGATCTGCGATCGTGCCCAAGGCGGTGGCGGTGGCGGCGGCGGGGTCTATTATCGCTATGGCGCCATCGCCTGGCACCCCGACGCCTCCGACGTCTGGATGGAGGGCAGCTACGACGGCCCCGTCACCGCCGAACGCACCGCGCTCGCCGCGTGCAACCGGGCGATGGGCGGCGGCTGCACCTCGATCGGCGAATGGCATAATTCGTCGATGATGATCCTGCGCGACCGCAGCGGGTCGTTATGGTCCGCCTGGCACGGCGACGGCGGCGTCCACAGCAAGAAGTCGCAGGCCGATTGCAGCGCCCGGCAGTTGCTGCCGTGCGAGGTGCTCGGCACCTTTTCGTCGAGCAAGAACCGCCATTATGCGAAGGCGAGCGCGCGCAAGCTCTACGCCGCCGCCGCATGGGTCGAAGGGAGCGAGGGTTTCGACGGCCGCCTCTATATCGCCAGCGGGCAGCGCGAACAGGCGGCGGCCCAGCGCCTCGCGCTCGATGCCTGCGCCGCGGCGACGCGCCAGCGCTGCGCACTCGTCGCGCTCACCGGCAACGGCTTTATCCAGACCTATCTGCTCGGCGACAACGACCAGAGCGCGACGTTCGAAACCAGCGCCCGGCGCGCCGCGCAGGCCGCACAGACCAATTGCAAGAAGCGCGGGCAACGCTGCACCCTCCAGCGCGCCTACGACAGCCGCATCCCCGGGCAGTTCGTCCACGACTTCGCCGCCGCCGCCGCGAAATGAGCGGCAACGCTCGACAGCGACGCACCGGCCCGCTACATCTTGGCCATCCCCGGGGAGCCTGCCGCGCAAACGCAGGTTGAGAGCGGAATAGACCGCGACCCGTTGAACCTGATCCGGGTAATACCGGCGGAGGGAGGGTCGGTATTCCGCGTCAGGAATCCCCATTCTCGCTCCGAACCTATGGAGCGAACAGACATGGCCGACATCGACAGCCGCCTCGACAAGACGCAAGCTCAGCCCATCGGGGTCACCACCGGCCCGATCCGCGGCAGCCGCAAGATCCATGTCGCCACGCAGACCGGCAGCGGCATCCGCGTCGCGATGCGCGAGATCCTGCTCGAACCCTCGTCGGGCGAGCCGCCGGTGCGCGTCTATGACACCAGCGGGCCGTACACCGACCCCGACGCGGTCATCGACATCGCGAAAGGCCTCCCCGAACTCCGCCGCGACTGGATCCGCGCCCGCGGCGACGTCGAGGAAGTCACACAGCGCGAGGTCAAGCCCGAGGATAACGGCCAGCTCGGCCCCGATCGTTCGGGCGGCGTCCCCGCCTTCCCCAACGTCCGCCGCCAGGTGCTCCGCGCCAAGCCCGGCGCGAACGTCAGCCAGATGCACTACGCCCGCCGCGGCATCATCACGCCCGAGATGGAATATGTCGCCGAGCGCGAGAATCTCGGCCGCGCCCGCCTCGCCGAGTACAAGCGCGACGGCGAAAGCTTCGGCGCCAGCATCCCCGATTATGTCACCCCCGAATTCGTCCGCGACGAGGTCGCCCGCGGCCGCGCGATCATCCCGAGCAACATCAACCACCCCGAATCCGAGCCGATGGCGATCGGCCGCAACTTCCTCGTCAAGATCAACGCCAATATCGGCAACAGCGCGGTCGCGTCCGACGTCGCGGCCGAGGTCGACAAGATGGTCTGGTCGATCCGCTGGGGCGCCGACACCGTCATGGACCTGTCGACCGGGCGCAACATCCACGACACGCGCGAATGGATCATCCGCAACTCGCCCGTCCCGATCGGCACCGTCC